>Ga0114999_10000692_pt1 | contig 49381 bp, 39 predicted proteins | sample ArcticOcean_MG_C_3_FD_89820 | JGI IMG/M metagenome (GOLD analysis project Ga0114999, IMG submission 89820) | Marine microbial communities from western Arctic Ocean - ArcticOcean_MG_CB8_126 | ecosystem: Environmental > Aquatic > Marine > Oceanic | place: Arctic Ocean: Canada Basin | collected...
GGGGGTGAAAGGGTGGTTGTTTCTTTTGTGGGCCGGGCCCGTTACAGCGTGGGAAGGGCAGAGGGCCCCCCCCCCCCCGTGGCATTCGCGCACTTTCAAAAGGCTGCAATGGCGAACACCGTGGAGAGAACCAATGGCAGGCAATGCCGCCTATGCGGAAATCAACGAAGCCAAGGCCAACCTAGACCACATTTATGACCAGCCTGACCCAAGGTCCTATTTCCACGAATTGCAGAAACTCGACTACAGCATTGCCGGTGCCGCCAAACCAATCTTCCAGAAGCTGATCTCCCACCTGCAGCGACGCGGAGATGACACCGTCCACATACTGGATTTGGGCTGTTCCTACGGTGTCAACGCGGCACTTCTCAAACATGACCTTTCAATGGATGAACTTTACGAACATTGGGGTCAACAGAAACTGGCGAATGCCGCATCGGAGGACGTCATAGCACGCGACGAACGCTTTTTTGCCGAATTTGACGGGCCCGAGGACATCGAGGTGATTGGCCTGGACCAGGCCCAAAATGCGATTTCATTTGCCATGGATGTAGGCTTGTTGAATGAAGGCCTGGCCGAAAACCTCGAAATTGAGCCGCTATCGGCGCGGGGAAAAGAAGAACTAGCGCCAGTCGATCTGGTGACGTCTACTGGGTGCGTCGGATATGTGACCGAGAAAAGTTTTGATCGTTTATTGCCAACATTGACGCAGGGCCGCGCGCCTTGGTTTGCCAATTTCGTGCTGCGGTTGTTTCCGTTCGACACCATCAAAGAGACTTTGAACACTTGGGGCTATGTGACCGAGAAGCTCGAAGGCCAAACGTTCAATCAGCGCCGGTTCGTCTCGACAGATGAGCAGAAACGGGTGCTGGAACAATTGCACGACCTGGGTATCGATCCGACTGGCAAAGAGGACGACGGCCATCTTGTTGCAGAATTCTATCTATCGCGCCCGGCGAAGGATGCAGCCGATATGCCGGTCGAACGTCTTCTCTCCGCTTGAGCCAAAAGCACGGCAATGACAGCCAAGGGGCAGTAGCTGCCATCTCACGAGTGTTTCAAGAGCTTCCGCTCGTGACTTCGCAGCAATTGAACTGGAATGACCCAGTGCGCGGATTTATCCCACCCCCTCCGCCATCCTGCTTCGCGCGTAGCATTACGATAGCCAGTCAAATGCGAAGGTGAGAAAGCCGGTGCCATCCTCGATGGCCTTCGCGACGACAAATCACTGACTCAGCGCCTATCGACAGGCTGACGGCTCACGTTCGGTCGATGTTGGCGAACAACTTGGGAATATAGCGTGGCCCCGCCGTCACACCAGGCGGGATCGCGTCGTCAAACGCGGCCATATCCGCCGCGTCGAGACTAACTTCAGCCGCGGCGGCGTTCTCTTCAAGATACTTGACCCGCTTGGTGCCAGGGATCGGGATGATGTCGTCGCCTCGGTGGAGCAGCCAGGCCAGAGCAACTTGACCCGGCGTCACACCCTTGGCATCGGCGATGCGTTTGACGTGTTCAAGCAGTTGGAGGTTGCGATCGTAGGTGTCCGCCTGCATGCGCGGATCGAAATGCCGGGCGTCATCCTCGCCATATTCGGCGGCTGGCTTGTTCCGGCCGGTGAGGAACCCCCGACCCAACGGGCAGTACGCCACAAAGGTGATTCCAAGCTCCTGGCAGGTGCCGAGAATCTCTTCTTCGACAACACGCTCCCACAACGAATACTCACTCTGCAGCGCAGTCACCGGATGGATGGCATGGGCACGGCGAATGGTTCGTGGTGATGCTTCGGAAAGGCCAAACAGGCGAACCTTTCCGGCAGCGACAAGTTCGCCCACCGTGCCGGCAACGTCTTCGATAGGCGTACGCGGATCGACGCGGTGCTGATACAGCAGATCGATTGTGTCGATCCCGAGCCGTTGCAGCGATCCATCGACTGATTCGCGAATCAAGTCCGGATGGCTGCTCGGAGCTATGACCTGACCGTCACGTATCTCGTAACCGAATTTGGTGGCGATAACGACGGAATCGCGGCGGTCACGGATCGTGCGGCCAACAAGATCCTCGTTTGTATGCGGTCCGTAAACTTGCGCCGTATCGAGCAGGGTTACTCCCAGGTCGATGGCACGATGCAGAGTAGCGATCGATTCCGTCTCGTCGGCTGGTCCGTAACGGCCTGTCATGCCCATGCATCCCAGGCCAAGCGCGCCGACGGTAGGGCCGAGAGCGCCGAGTTTTCTCTGTTTCATCTTCGAAGCCGACCTATTTCATTTTAACGACAACGCCGCAATAAGTTTTGAGGCAGCAGGTAACGAACGGCATTCACCGGGTGAACCCCGTTCTCTGGCGACATGCTAGCTATCCGAGGCCATAGCGCCAACCGACTTATCCATGAATTCCTGTTCCGCATCCCACAACGCCATCAGGTCGCCAAGCTCGCGAATCTCGCTCAACTCTTCGAGATTCCGGACCGCGTGGATTATCGCTTCGGCGCGTTCTGTGCTTACGGGTCGGGCCGCGAAGGAACAGCAGTGGCGGAACTTTCCTGCGATCTCCTCGTCCGACATCGGTCTTGAGGGGTGGCCTTTCAACACGTCGATGCGGCGCTCCAAGACACGACCATCCGTCAGCTTGAGGATGAGGCTTTGCGGGGCCAAGGATACGGGATCGTCGAAATCAGGAAACAGGTTGACCTTCACCCTGCTGGCCAGTGCGCCGACTTCCGGGTCGGAGATTCGTTTCTCCATGAAGTCATCGAGGATGACTTCACGCCGGATCAGGGCGACGGCAGTGCAATAAGCGGCACTCGCGATCGCTTCGACCACTGGATGCCCGTCGGCTTCGTCCCACGGTTTTCCGGACAGGCTGAAGGCATTCGGCACGAGGAAGGCTTCGATCTCGCTGATCTGCTCGACGGCCAGGTCATACTCTTCTGCCAGCGCCAGTGCCGACTCGACGATGCCGTGCGTATCGCGGGCACTGGGCCAAGGTTTGATCGATAAGTCCATCAGCTCATGCCGCTCGCCGAGTTCTGTCGTAAGGTTTTCCGGCTCGTACGCACCGCCTTCATAGAGGTTGTAGTAGCCAAGTACGCCTTCGAGCCAATTGTGTGCTCCGGTGAGGCCATGGCGTGCCAGCGTCGCCGATATGATGCCGTTGCGCGCCGCGAAGCCCGCGTGAAATCGCTTGATGGTGGCGCCTTCAATCAGGGGCTGCATGTTCGCGGCGCATTGGCTGTAGGCGATGCCACAGGCATCGAGCACGCCTTCAAAAGGAAGTTGGATGAGGCGAGCCGCGGCCGCTGCGGCCGCCATACCGGCGCAGGTCCCGGTCGGCAGGAACTCCTGGCCTCGCCTGCGGGCGTGGCCCATGCGGCATAGTAATTCGGCCCCCGCAGCCACGGCCGTAATGAGATCACGCCCGGAGTGACCACCTTCCGCCTCGGCGATCGCGAGGACGGCGGGCAGGACTGATGGCTGAGTGTGGAGCATGCCGTCATCGAGGGTGTCATCGAAATCGCGCGCCGTGGCCATCGCACCATTCACTGTCGCGGCCCACGGCGCCGGCAACTTGATGCCATGCGCGTACAGTGTGCTTTGCGGCGCGTCTCCCCAACCTTTAACCGCAGCGATCGCGGCATCGATGCCTGGTGCCGTCGAACCCGCCATCGCCACACCGAATGAATCAAGGATAAGCACCTTCACCTTCGAGACGACCTCTGGCGGCAGATCTTCGAATCGCAGTCCTGCCGCGTACCGGGCAAGCGCGATGCCAGCATCTTCTCGATCGGCGAGTTCGGGCATAGCCATGGTGTGTTCTCCTGAAGGGCGCGTTGTCCGCGGCACCATCATGGACGATCTCTGGGGAACGTGGTCAAGGGCAACGACGTGACCTTGAAGTTCTCTGGCTCGGCTTGCCTGCAACGAACCGCCATGCAAGATGGGCTGGTTCGGCGCTTGCAGCCGGCAATTTGCACCGTTCACCAACTGGAAAGACAGCCATGCTCCTCGTCGGCCGATTGACCTCTCCGTTCTCGCGGCGGGTGGCGGTAAGCCTCCGCTACCTCGGGTTCGAATTCGAGCACAAGGCGATCAACGCATGGGCCAATCTGGCGGAGATGCGCAGCTACAATCCGGCGGGCCGCGTGCCGGCCCTCGTCCTCGATGACGGCGAAGTGCTGTTCGACAGCAATGCCATCCTCGACTATCTCGACTTTCTAGTCGGGCCGGACCGGGCGCTGACACCTCTGGTAGAACCCGCGCGCCACAACGTGATGCGTATCATTGTCGCGGCCATGGCGGCATTGGAGAAGATGGTCCACTCGACCTACGAGGTGACGATGCATCCGCCGGAGAAGGTGCACCAGCCCTGGATCGACCATAGCCTGAGCCAGACGGCCGAGGGCCTCAAATGGATCGATGGACTACCGCAGTCGCCCTGGCTCTTGGGTGAACATCTCACACAGGCCGACATCACCACCACGATTGTCGCGCGCTTCGCGGCCGAGAGGTATCCCGATAACTTTCCCCAAGGCACGTTTCCGAACCTGGAAGGGTTGTCCGACCGGGTTATGGAACTCCCGGCCTGGCAAGAGACCATCCCGCCAGCGTCAGATGCGGCCATACCTGTCAGTCTGCCTAACGACAACTAATGCCCAGGCTCAACCAGCCCGCATTCAGCCCGGGCGGTGTTTGAGCTCGACCTCGACGAAGCGAAGCTCGCCTTCGCTGCTGTTGATCACATCGTGCTCGACGCCCGCCTCGCGGAAATAAGGTACCCCGGTCACCATCTCGAAGGGCGTGCGCTTGCCATCCGCGTCTTCAGTCTCGATCTTCTGGCCGATCAACGGCGTGACGATGTAATCGAAGTCGTGGCGATGCCAGCCGGTCGCCGCACCCGGCGCGAAGGCCCATTCGGTGACGCGGACGTGTTCGTTGTCGATGTGAACGGTTGGGACGGCTTTGCTCATCAATTATGATCCTCGATAAGTGTAGTTGGAGTGCTCAAGAATAATTGAGCCCGGCAATGAAGGCATTAAGACTGTCCGCGGCGCGTTGGGCACGCTCGGCGGGTGACAGTTTCTGTGCGATATCGTCATTCGCGACTTCCACGGTTAGCGGTATACCGCTGGGCAGGGCGTTTACAAGCTCTGCGAGCGGTAGCCCGCCCTCTCCAGGAAACAGACGGTTGCTGCGCCCTTCGATCCTGAAGCCGTCGCCCTCCGGCGGCAGCAATGGTCCGTCGGATATCTGGATATAGGGAAATAAACTTGGATCGAGCGCTCCGACGCGGTCCGGTGTTTCGCCAGCTCGAAAGAAATGCAGCGAATCGATCAGGATTTTACCGTTTCCAGCGCCGCTCGCTGTGATGATCTTGTATGCCTGCGCCATCGATTTAACTTCGCCGTAGCGGACGAACTCCAACATCATGTTCAAGCCGAATGGCTCGGCCAACGCACAAAGTTTACCAAAGTTATCGATCGTGCGGACCTCATCTGGATCGCTACCTGTCACCACCACGTGCGCCGCCCCGAGGCCGGTGGCCATTTCCATCAGCGGCACGTAGTGGTCCGGTTCGGTATCAGGCAGCAGACGCACGACTTCCACGTCGAGTACGGCAAGGCCGGTATCGGTGAGGCGTCGGCACACCTCTTTGAAATTTGGGCTCGACACTGACGGCGTACCGTCGGGGGGGTGGTTCGGAAACAGTGGATCGGGGTGTAGCCGCAATCCCACGGCATCGAGCATCGCGTCCGCCGCGATCGAAACGACATCCGCGGGCGAGGCATCCAGGACAGTGAAATGGGAGAGCGAACGAAGGTGCATTGACGTTCTGCGGGGTGGAGCAATACTTGAGGTAGGGAATAGCACGAAACGGCGTGCAGTATGGTGGAGATATTGATCATGGCAGAATACCGATATCCCGGCGCGATCGTTTCAACCGATTGGCTGGCGGCGCATCTCAACGATCCCGAACTTCATGTCTACGAGAGCACGGTGTTCCTGCATCACGTCGAGGAAGGGCCCGATGCGCCCTACCGCGTGGAAAGCGGTCGCGCCCAGTACAATGCCGCGCACATTCCGGGTGCCGGGTTCATCGACATCGCGGGCGACCTCTCGGACGCCGATGCGCCGACGCATTTCATGATGCCGTCGGCAAATCGGTTCGCCGAGGTTGTCGGACGTGCCGGCCTCGGTGACGAGGCGCGGGCGGTCATCTACAGCCGCGGCAACAAGCAATGGGCAACGCGCCTGTGGTGGATGCTCCGCGCCATGGGCTTCGACAACGCCGCCGTGCTCGACGGGGGATGGGAGAAGTGGTCTGCGGAAGAACGTCCTGCATCCGACGCGCCGGCCGCCTATGCGCCGGCGACGTTCACGCCCCGGCCCCGGCCCGAATTGTTTGTGGGCAAGGAGGCAGTGGCCGCCGCCATGGGGGACGCCGGTATCTGCACCATCAACGCATTGCTGCCGGAACTCCACCGGGGCGAGAGCAAACGCTATGGGCGGGCTGGGCATATTCCGGGCAGTGTGAGCCTGCCTTGTGCCGCCTTGCTTGACCCGAAAACCAACACCTTCCTACCGCCGGACGCGGCACAGGCCCGATTCGAAGAGATTGGCGCGACACCGGACAGGAAATCCATCGTCTATTGCGGTGGCGGCATCGCGGCGACGCTGGATGCCTTCCTGCTCCATCAACTCGGCTACGAGGACATCACGGTCTACGACGCGTCGATGAGCGAGTGGGCCAAGGACGAATCGCTGCCCATCGATGTCGATGTGTGATCCGTGCCCGGACATGGCGGATCTGGCCGGTTGTCGGAGTCATGACAAGTGCCGGCCCGCCCGCTAACGTAATGCGGCCTCGGGAGGGCCTCCAGGATGACTGAGACGACCACCACCAATTTCGTCGGCGACCTCAGCGGTCTCAGTGGCCGGGTCAATATGCTGCAGCGCATGCAACCCGAATTCTATCGCGAGGAGGTAGATAAGGTCTTTCGGCGCGGCTGGCTTCTGGTGGCGTGTGCCTCGGATATTCCAGAAAAAAACGACTACCTTTGCAGGGAAATCCCGACGTTAAAAACCTCCGTGATCATCGCCCGAAGTGAGGATGGCACCGTGCGTGTCTTTCACAACATGTGCCGCCATCGCGCCAACCGGCTGGTCCCGGACGGTCAGGGAAATGCCAGGGCTTTCATCTGTGGATTTCACGGTTGGAGCTACCACAACGACGGTCGGCTCGCTGGGATCACGGACCGGAGTCAGTTCACCGACATTGACGAAGTGACGCTCGATCTCATTCCTGTCCACACTGAGGTCTGGGAGGATTTCATCTTCATCAACTTCGACAAGGAACCGCGGGAGACCCTCGAAGAGTGGCTCGGATCCATGTACGGCGAGTACCGTGGCTATTTCGCAAATCGGCGAAAGATTTCGAGCCACCGGATTTTGGCGGAGTGCAACTGGAACGTTGCCATCAACTCCTTCACCGAGGGCTATCACGCGATGTTCGTGCATAAGGCGACGGTACCCGATTACCAGGGTGGCTCCGGCAATCCCGACCGCCATCGCCCCTACATGGAGGTTATGAACTACCACGGCCGCTACTCGGTCGAGGGCAATGCCGATCACAAGCCGACCGAGGTGGAGGCGATCGCCTACCAGCGCGGCCGCGAGATGTATCCGACGTTTCCGCCCAATGCGGCCGTGGAACTTGGCTTGCCGCCGGGCGTCAACGCAACGCGGATAAAGGACTGGCTACATGACGTCGGCGAGGTTTTCCCGAATATCATGTTGGTCTGCAGCGCGCACTGGCATTCCCTCGCCTGGTTCTGGCCAATCGCGGTGGACCAGACGATCGTGCACGCTGAGATGTTCGCTTACGAACCCGTGACCGTCGACGATCACATGGCGCAAACATATTTTCGCACCCGTCTTCGGGAGGTTTTTCGGGAAGACGTGGCCGTCATGGAGGCGGTCACTCAGCAGCTCCAATCCGGTGCGATGGAGGACATCCATCTCTCTAAGCAGGAAATGCTGCTGCAGAAACACTATGCTTCGGTTGACGAGTTGATCGCCCAGCCATGAGCGTGTCCCTCATCGAGATCGACTGACGGGAGAAACGTTAATATGACGGTCAAGACCACCACGACGTTCGTCGGCGATCTCGAGGGCCTGCAAAGCCGCGTGAACATCCTCGACCGCGTACAGCCTGAATTCTATCGGCAGGAGGTCGAGAAGGTCTTCCGGCGCGGCTGGCTGCTCGTGGCCAGCGTCTCCGACATCCCGGAACCGAATACGTACCTGGCCCGGGAAATCCCCACGCTGAATACCTGTCTGATCATCGCGCGCGGCGAAGACGGTGAGGTGCGCGCCTTCCACAATATGTGCCGCCATCGGGCGAACCAACTTGTCCCCGAGGGTCAAGGCACAGCCAAGGCCTTTATCTGTGGATTTCATGGTTGGAGTTACCACAATGACGGGCGGCTCGCGGGGATCACCGACCGGACCCAGTTCAAGGACATTGACGAATCGACGCTCGGTCTCATTCCGGTCCATACCGAAATTTGGGAAGACTTCGTCTTCGTGAATTTCGACAAGGAACCACGCCAAACTCTCGAGGCGTGGCTCGGTGCCATGTATGACGGGTATCGAGGGTATTTTTCGAACAAACCGAAAATCGCCAGTCACCGCATCACCGTGAATTGCAACTGGAATATAGCCCTCACCTCCTTCACGGAGGGTTATCACGCGATGTACGTGCATAAGGCGACGGTCCCCGACTACCAAGGCGGATCGAGTAATCCCGATCGCCACCGCCCCTACATCGAGGTGACGAATTATCACGGCCGCTATTCGGTCGAAGGTAATCCCAACCACAAGCCGACCGAGGTCGAGGCGATCGCGTACCAGAACGGCCGCAAGATGTACCCGACGTTCCCACCCAACGCGACGGTCGACCTCGACCTGCCGCCTGGAGTCAATCCGCTCCGTATCGAGAATTGGCTGCAGGACATCATCGAGATCTTCCCGCATACCTTCTTGATCGCCAGTGCGCACTGGCACACGGTCGTCTGGTTCTGGCCGCTCGATGTGGACAGGACGCTGATCTACGGCGAGTCGTTCGCCTACGAGGCAAAGACCGTCGACGATCACATGGCGCACACATACTTTCGTACGCGTCTCCGCGAGGTCTTCCGCGAAGATGTGGGGATCATCGAGTCGATCAACCGGCAGCTCAAATCCGGGGTCATGGAAGACATGTATCTGTCGCAACAGGAGCTTTTGTTGCAAAAGCACTACGGGGCGGTAGACGAACTGGTGGACCAAGCATGACGGCACTGCCTTTAGAATTCATCGAGCTCCAGCCATTCGTTGCTGAATGGGCGCTGAACAACGAGCGGGACCGGTTCTTCAAACTGACTCAGACGTCGATCCCGACATTGCGTGAATTTTACGACGCCATGGTGCCGCGGGCGGAAGCGATCGCGGATTATCTCAATGCGCGCGATCTCAATAACCTTTCCGAGGACGCGCGGACGCTGTTCCACCTACTCATCACGTTCGTTGAGACAGCCCACCCGATCGAGCTCAAGTGGAAGACGACGGATATTGAGGACGCTTTTCCTGCAGAGAGGTTCGGATTCGGTGAGACTAGTTGTCGGTCGCCGATCTAGGGCAGAGGCCGGTTCGTCACATCGAGAGACCTAAAAGACCCCGCGTGAGCTGAAAGCCGGTGAAGCCCCGGTCGACTGCGACCGGCCGGTATCTCCCCGATGCCGTCTCCGCCAAGCACTGCGAGATGGTCTCCTGCTGGTCGCGGCTGCCCGATGTTGAATCGGGGATCAGATCCAAATCGTTCCTGTATCTCCCGATTACCTTGTCCACGGTGCTGATTTGTAAAACCGGGATCATGGGATGTGAGGGGATCGGGCAGTCGCCGACGTGCACTAGAATGATCTCGACGCCCGTACCGCCGAGTCCCGTCATGATTTCGACCGGATTGTTCGATGGCGCTTCCATGACGTGAAGACCGGGGCATTCGATCCTGTTGCCGTAAGCCGTGGTCGGTGCGGAGCCCGCGCCGTCCGCCAGCAATTCATCACGCCAAGGCGCGCAATCCATGAGGTTTGAACCTTCGGGAACCACGACGGTCGCGCCGGTCCCGACGAGGTCACGGGCAAGGCGCACAAGAACTTTCGCGGTTCCGCTCGGCAGCTCGCCCGTCGTCATCACGCCAAGCCTCAGCTCCTTGGCATCGACCGGCTCGCGCGCTGGATGCGTCGCCTGTCCCATCCGGGTATCGAACCAATCGGTCACGTTGTCCGCGACCTTGTCGCTGCCGCCGTCGAGCTGGATGCTTGTCCAGCCGTAACGCTGCGTATCTTCCCCAGCCTTCGTCAGGCTCAGCCGGATGGCGTCGTTGTGGGTCTTCTCGCAACCGTGTTCGAGGAACACGGTACCCTTCACGAAGCGATGTCGGACGTGCCCGGCCAACGTCTGAAAGTAGAGGGATTCGGCGTTCGCCGAGCCACAGCCTTCGGTATGTACGAGCGAGACAAAGCGGGAAACACCGTATTCGTGCGCCCGCTCGTTCAGGTTCCTGGCGATGACGTTTGCGGGCATTCCCGAACACAGGCTGGTCGGCATGATCAGCCCGATCTGATCGGTGGTGTAGCCATTCGGCGTTGGGTAGGCGTCGAGCCGGAAGGAGATTGGATCGCCGGGCTTCGTGGCCAACGGTTGGCCGGTTGTCGACGGTACGGTTTTCTGAGCCGTTTCCAGCAACGGCGCGCCGCGTCGCCAGTCGCGCCAGATCTGCACCTGCGCATGGCCGGTACGCTCTCCCTTGCTGGCCTCACCCGATGCCGTGCGCAAGGCGAGTTTGAATGTTTCGTCACCCAATGTTTCGAGAGATTCACCATCCATGTATCGACCGGCGTTGACGTCCATTTCGTCGGACAGCATGTCGAAACGTCCTGAGGTCGTAACGAACTTTAGCGTCGGCACGAACGGGAAATTCGTGATCGAGCCATTGCCGGTGATGAAGAAGATGATATTTGCGCCCGACGCGATCTGACCCGCGATGCTCTCGAGATCGTTGCCCGGGCTGTCCATGAAGTAATAGCCGGGTTCGTCCATTCGTTCGCCGTAGTCCAGGACATCGTCGAGACGTACGTCCGGGTCTCGCTTCCGCGCCGCGCCGATGGACTTCCCTCCGCGGAGGCACCATGGTTGTGCGCATAGGTCCGAAACTTCTCGATCATCTTCAGGAAGCGGCGCGCGGTACCGATGTCGCGCACATTTTCCAAGACGTAAGATTCCGCGCCGATCAGCTCATCCGTCTCGGCAAGGTTGGCGCTGCCGCCGTGGCTCAGGATCAATTTCGAGACGTGGCCGGCCAGCGCGTTGCCCGACACGCCTGAGAATGCATCCGAGCCGCCACACTGCAGCGCAACCTTGAGGTGGCTCACGGGCGTGTTCGTGCGGTCAACGCCATTGACGATTGGCAGCCAGGTTTCGATCGTCCGCGCCGCCGCATCGAGCGCGCGGCCGGCATCACTCTCGATTCGGAAGAATTCATGGAGTACGTCGTCCAGCGGATAGCGATGTTCACGCATGAAGGTCTGTAGCGTGTCGGTCGTGACGGGCTCGCCGCCATAGTCGGCGACCATCACCGCACCCACGTTCGCATGGACCATGAAGCCGGCCAGCGTGCGCAACACGAGATCACGATTGTTGGGATCGATCTCGCCGTCGCCTTCCGTGTGCTTTACCGCGACCACGCCGTCGACATTTGGATAAGCTTCCCGGGCATCGGGAAATCGTTGTGCCAGGGCTTCCACAAAGGCCGCGGTCCGGGAGGTCATGCCGATAACGACGACAAAATTCCGCGTGCCGACGCCACGCGTCCCGGGCCGCCCAAATCCTTCGAACGTCGAGGCGACGGTGGCGGGCGCCACCTGTTTGCCGGGCATGAACGTGGATTCATCGAGCACGTAAGTCGACACGTGGTCTTGGAAATTGGGCTCATTGGGGAGCGTGAAGTCGCCCCGCCGCCCTGCAAGCGCCTCCAGGATGCTGACGTTGCAGACGTACGCGCCCGGGGCCAGATCGTGCAACGCGATACCGAACGGCAGTCCCCATGAGAGCAGCGATCCACCCGTCGCGATGGGATCGACGACAATGCGGTGTCCCTCAAGAACGGTGTGGAGCAGGGTCAATTCCTGAGTGCCCCGCATGACGACCGTTCCAGCCTCCAGGCGCCGGCCCACGATCGCGACGTTGTCGCCTTCATTCGGTAGGCGGGCAACCTCGTCGAACAGAAGGGCGTCCGGTGTTTCGGTCATTGATTCAAAGCCGCCGATAAATTCCGTGAGTCAGCAAACCCGGACTGAATCTGGTTCAGTTCACGACCGGGGTATAACCCCCATGCGGCCGGACTGGTAGTCGTGGAACGCTTGGACGATCTCGTCCTTGGTGTTCATCACGAACGGGCCGTAGCGGCTGATCGGCTCACCGATGGGTCGGCCACCAAGAATCAGTAGGCGTGCGGGTTCAGGGTCGTTCTTATTGGACGATATTGTTACTGAGTCACCGTCTCCGAGTATCGCGAGTTCACCGTCTTCAACCGTCCGGGCGTCGGGACCGGTGACCACACTACCTTGGAAGACATAGAGCGCGACGGTGTGATCGGCAGGCACCGTCAGTTCAGCCGTGCCTTCGGGTTCCACGGTCCAGTCCTGAAGCACGACCGGCGTTCGCGTCTCAACGATTCCGTCCACGCCGAATGCCGTGCCCGCGATGATTTTGGCGGTGTTGAAGCCGTCGTCACTCGTTGCGACCGGGATCCGGTCGGCCGCTGCGAATTGGTACCCGGGTGCAGCCCATTTATCTGCCGCCGGCAGGTTGACCCAGATTTGAAAGCTGTGGATCCGACCTCCGCGTTCCTGGAACTCTTTCGTCGGCATCTCCGAGTGCACGATTCCGGCACCGGCGGTCATCCACTGGACGTCACCGGATTGCAGTTTTTGGACCCCGCCTGAAGAGTCTTCGTGAAGTTTTTCGCCCGACAGGATGTAGCTGATCGTCTCGAAACCACGGTGCGGGTGGTCGGGTGCCCCCATGGCCGTGCCTGGCGCCCAATCGACGGGCCCGACTTCATCCAGCATCAGGAATGGGTCGACGTCCGCCAGCCCGTTCGTGGGGAAAGGCCGGCGGATCGGAAGCCCTTCGCCCTCGGTTTGCCGGTGCGCGGTGACAATTTGGGCGACGGGCCGGGCGGCCCGTTCGCCTGTGCCGGTGGAGATTGCGAGATCGGACATGGCCGCCGCGTCAGACCGCCTTCTCGACCATCGGTAGGACTTCGTGGGCAATCATGTCCAGTTGCTCATCCTTCCAGGTAATAGGATTCAGCGCGATCCACTCGCAGCCGCCGAGCGCCTTGACCCGCCCGGCGATTTTCTCTGCGATTTCCTCCGCCTCGCCACACAGGTAGTACTCCTGCCAATACGGCAGATCCATGCCCGAATAGACGGAAAAATGCTCGACGGCGTTCTGCGGGTCCTCACCCGGCTTCAGGATGTAGATCCAATTGTTGTAGACCGTTGACATGTCACCGGCCGGGCGCCCGAAATCGCCCATGTAGGTTTGGATCTTCTCCCAGTCGCTGTTGATCATTTCGAGGCTGGCCGGGGCATGCGGCACCCACGTCTTGGCATATTTGGCGATGCGTTTCAGGACCGGCTCGATATTGGTCACCTTCTGGCCGTACTTCTTCTCGAAGGTCATGCTGCCCCCGCCCAGCCAGATCGGTGGATGCGGTTGCTGCAAGGGCTTCGGATCGATGGTGAGGTCCTTCACCTGATAATACTTGCCGTCGTAGGTGACGTTGTCCTCGGTCCACAGCAAGGTTAAAAGCTCCAGCATCTCGTTCATGCGCCGCCCACGTTCCTTGTGCGGGACGCCCATGAGCTCGAATTCCTGTTCGTGCCAGCCGACGCCGATTCCCAGGATCGAGCGCCCCCCCGACAAAATGTCCAGGGTCGCCCATTCCTTAGCGAAATAGGCCGGATTGCGAATCGGCAGGACGAGCACTAGGGTGCCAAGTTGGATCGTCCGGGTTACGCCGGACAGTGCCGAGAGCATCGATATCGGTTCCAGCCACGTACAGGCGTAGGCGGGTGGGGTGAGCAGCAGATGGTCGATGCTGAAAGCCGCCTCGAAGCCCAAGTCCTCGGCCCGGCGGAGATAGGCACCCATGTCCTGGAGCGTTGCCGTTTTGGGTCCTAACGCATAGCTGGGAATTCTCAGTCCGTATCTCATCCGACTCGATCCTCTCTGCAAGGTGGCCTGATTCTTGATGAAAAGATGCGTTCCCTCACCATTTCATAAGCTAGCGTCTCACAACCATGATGGGTGTGCCAAGACCGGCACCAGGCTGAACCTGGCGGTGCTCGCGGTGACCGTCGCGTCTGTTGTAACCTTTGACGATCGATAGTTTCATCCAAAGTCGCTGATTGGAGATAAGGAATGCCTGAGTCCGACGCCACGCCGCCGATGTTCGATCCGTTTGAGCTGCGCGGAGTTACCCTGCCGAACCGCGTTGTCGTCTCACCGATGGACATGTATTGCGCGGTCGATGGCGCCCCGACCAATTGGCATCTGGTTCACTACGGTTCACGCGCCATGGGCGGTGCCGGGTTCATCGTCGCCGAAGACACGGCGGTGTCGGAGCCGGGCCGGATCACACCGGGATGTGCTGGACTCTACCGCGAGGACCACGTTGCGGCTTGGCGGCAGATCACCGATTTCGTGCACGAGCACACAAATTCCAAGATCGGCGTGCAAATCGGTCATTCCGGGCGGCGAGGGTCCACCAAGCGCATGTATCACGGCCAGGACGATCCCCTGCCCGAAGGAAACTGGGAGATCATCGCACCATCGGCGATTCCGTATGGCGATGACAATCAGGTGCCGATCCCGATGGATCAGGCGATGGTCGAACAGGTTATCGATGACTTCCGGCGGTCGGCCGTCAATGCCGCGGCGGCGGGGTTCGATGCGATCGAGCTGCACTGTGCGCACGGGTATCTGCTGTCGAGTTTTCTGTCCCCGATCGGCAACAAGCGTAATGATGAATTCGGTGGTGAACTCTCGAACCGCCTGCGCTTTCCTTTGGCGACATTCGACGCCATGCGGGCAGACTTTCCCGATGAACTTCCCATCGGTGTACGGATCTCCGCGAATGATCTCGCGGAAGGCGGCAATTCGGACGACGATGCCGTCGAGATTTCCCGGGCCTTCAAGGAACGTGGCGCCGACTACATCGCTTCTTCGTCAGGCGGTGCCGCAAAATGGACGCCGGTCGCCCGGCCCGCGCCCATGGGTTACGTGCCCTACGCGCGTCGTATCAAGCACGAAGCCGGGATAACGTCGATCTGCGTCGGTAACATCAACACGATCGAAGAAGTGAACGGCATTCTAGAGCGTGAGGACGCGGACCTTGTGGCGCTAGGCCGCCGCTTCCTGCGCGACCCGTACTGGGTGCTTCATGCCGCCCAGGAACAGGAACACCAACCCTTCGAGCAGTGGCCGATCCAATACACGACGGTGCCCCGCCAGGATCGCATCTGGAAACGCGACCGGCTCGCCGCCGGCGGCTGAGCATCCTTAGGCTCATCGCCACGGCTCAACAAAGAAAGGAACACCAGACAGATGGCCGATCCAATTCGCGTGGGCTTTCTCGGGATTGAGCATATTCACGCCGACTTTTGGCAGGAGGTCTTTCAGGACTCGCCGCACACGGAACTCGTCGGTGCCTGGGCGATCACACCAGGTCTGACCCAGAGCAAAGGGGAGGAACTGGGGTATAAATCCTGGGACGATCGCGACGCACTCCTGAACGCCTGTGATGCGATCGTAATCTGCGCGCCAACCACGCACCACGCCGAGATGGTGGAACTCTCGGCGCGGGCCGGAAAAAAGATTCTGCTCGAAAAGCCCATGGCTTCCAGTGTCGAGGATCTCGACCGTATCGGCGCGGTGCTTGACGAGACAGGGGCCTGGCTGATGCAGGCCTATCCCAAGCGCTACGATCCCATCAACGTCAAAATTCGGTCGATTCTCGACAGTGGGGATCTCGGGACGCTTTCCCTCATGCGCATCCGTCACGGCCACGCGGGCGCGTCGAATCCGGTGTTCGGCGGGACTTGGTACACCGATCCTGAATTGGCCGGTGGCGGTACAATGATGGATGAAGGGTCGCACGCAGCGGATTTCGTCCGCCGGACCTTCGGTGATCCGGAAGAAGTGTCTTGCTTCATCTCCAGCGCAGCCCAGGGATATGCGGTCGAGGATACCGGGATTGCCATCTACAAGTGGGCCAACGGCTTGATCGGCGAGATCGTCTCGTGCTTCCAGTTTCACGGTGGTGATAACTCGATAGAGGTCTACGGCACGCAGGGGGCGATGATCGTGTCCGGCGTCGACCTCGGGTCACGCGATCTGACCGAGACGGCTTTTCTCAAGACCTTCGTCGTTCCGAAAGGGTCGGGCCGCGGCGGCAAACTGGTGCTGCACGACGAGAAGGAGTGGACCATTTCGGACATCGTGCCCCAATTCAAGCGCGACACGCCGACATTCCACAAGAACGTCGCTTCGGCATTCGTCGATGCGCTCGTCGCCGGCGATCCGCCGTCCTGCACGTACGAGGACGGCCGCCGGGCATCCGAGATGATCATTGCTGCCTACGAATCCGCGAAGACCGGCCGGGCGCAGAAAATCGTTTACGGTTGATAATTCAAACGTCCGGGAGACCGCCATGCCCGAAATGAACGGCACACCACTCATGTTCGAGCCCTATCGGATGCGAGGTCTCGCACTGGTGAATCGGGTCGTCGTGTCACCCATGGACATGTACTCGGCGGTAGACGGGTGTCCCACCGATTGGCATGTCGTTCATTACGGCACACGGGCCATGGGTGGCGCGGGTTACGTCGTCGCGGAAGGCACCGGCGTGTCGGAAGCAGGCCGCATCACGCCGGGCTGCGCTGGACTCTATCGAGACGATCAGGTAGCGGCTTGGCGCCGGGTCACGGACTTCGTCCATGAGCATACCCAGGCCAAGATCGGTATCCAGATCTGTCATTCGGGCCGGCGCGGCTCTACCAAACGCATGTTTGATGGCCAGGATGATCCGTTACCGGAAGGCAATTGGGGCATCATCGCTCCATCCGCCATCCCTTACGGTGCCGACAGCCAGGTGCCCACCCAGATGGATCGAGCCTTGATGGACGAGGTGCACGAGGACTTCCGGCAGGCGGCGCTCAACGCGGTCGTGGCGGGATTTAATGCCATCGAATATCACTGCGCCCACGGTTATTTGCTGTCGAACTTCATCTCGCCTGTCGGCAACCAGCGCAACGACGAATACGGCGGCGAGTTGTCAGGCCGGCTACGCTATCCGTTGGAAGTGTTCGATTCCATCCGCGCCGACGTTCCTGACGACTTTCCGATCGGCGTGCGCATCTCGGCGAGCGATTTGGTCGAGGGCGGGAACACCGATGACGACGCGGTCGAGATATCCCGCGCCTTCAAGGAGCACGGTGCTGATTACGTTGCGGCATCTTCGGGCGGTGCCGCCAAGTGGGCGCCGGTCGCACGCCCCGCGCCGCTCGGTTACGTCCCTTTCGCGCGGCGCATCAAGCACGAGGCGGGCATCACGGCGATCTGCGTCGGCAACATCAATACGGTGGACGAAGTGAACGGCATTCTGGAGCGGGAAGATGCCGACCTCGTGGCGCTTGGGCGCCAGGTCCTGCGCGATCCTTACTGGACGCTGCACGCCGCTCAGCAACTGGAACATCAGCCCTTCGAGATGTGGCCGATCCAATACACCACAGTGCCGCGCCAGGACCGCATCTGGCGGAAGGGCAAGCTGGCGGCAGGAGGTTGATCCGGCGGCTAGCCGCGAGAGGCGTGGTGGTACATTGTGTGTCAGATGCGGGTTTCGCGCATGGGCGTAGATCCGGAGGATGGAAACAATGAGTGTTGCGGCTGACCTCAATCGTGATAATGCCCCGCCGGCGATCGCCGGTGAGATTCCTGGGATCGCCTGGGCGAACGGTGAATTCTGTCCGCTGTCGGAAGCCAAAGTCTCATTGCTCGACTGGGGTTTCGTGCGCGGCGATTGCACCTACGATGTAGTGAGTGTCTTCAAGGGTGCCTTCTTTCGCTTAGACGACCACGTCGACCGCTTCCTCTCGTCGATGGAAAAGTTGCAGCTCACGATGCCGTTCGACCGGGATGGATTGATCGAGGTAATGACCGAATGCGCCCGGCGGCCCGGATTGCGCGATGCCTTCGTGAAGATGGTTTGCACGCGGGGACTTCAGCCCCCGACGTTTTCACGGAATCCCCGCGACGCGCTCAACCAGATGTTCGTCTATTCCGTTCCCTACACTTTCTTCCTCACCGAGGAACAGCGCGAGCGGGGCATGCATTTGCTGGTGGCCTCCAGGCCGCGCGTGCCTCCGGAATGTGTCGATCCCACGATCAAGAATTACAACCGTCTCGACTTCGTGAGTGGCATCTTTGAGGCTTACGATGCCGGCGCCGACCAGGTGATTCTGCCGGATATGCACGGGAATATCACCGAAGGGCTCGGCTTCAACGTCTTTGTTGTCAAAGATGGTCGGGCGACCACCCCGGGTGACGGGGTGCTCGAAGGCGTCACGCGCAAGGTGGTTCTGGAGCTCTGCGAGGAAATCGCGCTCCCGGCCGCCCTTGGGACCGTCTCCATCGATGATCTTTTGACTGCGGACGAGGCATTTCTTTGCAGCACCGCTGGCGGCGTGGTTGGCATCACCGAAGTGAACGGCCGCACCATCGCCAATGGCATGCCCCGCGAGACGACCCGCCGCCTGGATGATCTCTATTGGACCAAACACGAGGAACCCGCATGGATCACCCGAATCGATTACGGCGGCTGAACCGATGACGCAAACCGCAGAGCCGCTGGTGACAGGTGCGGAGATATCTATCGATGCCGTCACCCTGGGTATTCTTTGGGACCGGTTGATTTCGATTACCGACGAAGGAGTATCGGTGATGCTGCGGTCGTCATTCTCGACGATCCTGCGCGAATGCCTCGATCTCACCGCCATTCTGTTCGATGCCGACGGCAACGCCATCGCCCAGGGAACCAAGAGTCTGCCATCTTTCACGGGCACCGGGCCGGCGACCTTGCGGCATATGTTGGAACGCTATCCACCCGAGAGCCTGCGTCCCGGTGACGTTCTCGCCACCAACGACGCCTGGCAGGGTACGGGACATTACTTCGACATCTGCGTCATGCGTCCGGCCTTTCGGGACGGCCGAATCGTCGGCTACACCATGAGCATCTCCCATCTACCGGATATCGGCGGCATCGGCTACACCGCCTCGGCAACGGACATCTATCAGGAGGGGCTGCGCATTCCGGTCTGCAAACTGTTAGAGGGCGGCAGGCCGAATGAGCTGGTGTTTGAGTTCATCCGCGCCAACGTCCGCGTTTCGGAACAGGTCGTCGGTGACATCATGGCCAACGTCTCCTGCAACGAAGTGAGCGGCCAGAAGCTCGTCGAATTCATGGGAGAATATGGGCTCGATAATTTGAACGGCTTGTCCCAAGCCATCCGGCGCCAATCCGAACGGTCGATGCGCGAGTGCATCCGGGACATTCCGGATGGGGTTTACCGGAACACGATCGACATCGAAGGCTTCGACGAATCGGTGACCTTGGCTTGCAGCATTACGGTGGCTGGCGACGACCTCATCATCGACTACGAAGGCACGGGTCCCTCGGTCAGCCGCGGCATCAATTGTGCCCTTAACATAACGTCGGCCTGGACCTACTTTTCCCTCAAGTGCCTGATGGCCGGAGGCATTCCCAACAACCAGGGATTCCTTGCCCCCATAACCATCACTGCGCCCGAGGGTTGCATCCTCAACGCGCGTCCGCCATCGCCGACGGCCGGCCGCCACCTGGTCGTGCATTTCATCCCGTCCTTGATTTTCGGCGCCTTTGCCGAGGCAATACCCGACGTGGTCCAGGCGGAGAGCGGCATGATCGGTCACCTCACCGTTCAGGGCCGCAACCGCAATGGCCGCGAGATCTCCGATATTTTCACCGCGACCGGTGGCGTTGGTGGCACTCGGGCAATGGACGGTGCCGAAACCACTTCGACGCCGACCACCATCGGCGTGGTACCGGTGGAGGTCTGGGAAGCATTGACCAACATGACCGTCGAAAGCAAAGCCTTCATTCCCGATAGCGGTGGCGTGGGTCGCACGCGCGGCGGACTAGGCCAGGAAGTCCTGATCCGCAACGACAGCGGGAGCACGTTGACCGTCTTCCCTATGGGCTATCGGACTGATTTTCCAGCGCAAGGCTATTACGGCGGCACGAGTGGCCAGCCCACCAGCTTCGAGGCGAACGGCAGGCGTCTGCACCCCAAGGACCGCCATCTGATGGCGCCGGGAGATCAACTTCGCCTCATGGAAGCGGGTGGCGGAGGATTCGGCGCCGTCGGCGAGCGAGATCCCCAACGCGTCCTGGAAGACGTCCTCGATGGCTATGTGAGCGTGGAATGCGCACGCGACGCCTATGGTGTTGACGTTGACATCGCCGCGCGAACCGCCCGTCGTCGATCGTAGTTTCTGTCGTCGATCGTAATCATTGCCGCAGCCAACCGGAATCCATCTATTCACATGACCTATCGCGTCGGCGTCGATATCGGTGGAACCTTCACGGACTTCGCTCTGTTCGCTGAGGAAGGCGGCATTGTCGGTATCCACAAACAGTTGACCACGCCGCGGGACCCTTCGTTAGCGGTTATTGAGGGCATCCAAGTCCTGCTGGGTCACGCTGGCGTCGCATTTGCGGAATTGATGGGGGTCGTTCACGGAACCACCCTCGTGACCAACGCCGTCATTGAGCGCCGTGGTGCGCCCACGGGCATGCTCGTGACCAAGGGCTTTCGAGACATCCTCGATATGCGTTTGGAACGCCGTTACGACCTTTACGATTTGACGCCGGGATTCCCCGATCCGCTTGTTCCGCGCACGCTGCGGCGTGAGGTCGATGAGCGTATCTTGTTTGATGGCACCGCCGAGCGCCCGGTCGACCTTGAGGGCGCGATCGCCGCAGTCGACGAATTGGTTGTCGGCCACGGGGTGGAGGCGATCGCGGTATGCTTCATCAATTCCTATTTGAACGCGGCGCATGAACGCGCGGTGCGCGACGCAGTTCTGGCGGAATTTCCGGACTTGTTCGTCTCGACGTCCGCGGAAGTATTCCCTAATTGGCGTGAGTTCGAGCGCTGGACGACCACGACGGCCAACGCTTATACCCAGCCCATCCTTGATCGCTATCTCAGGCGGATCGAGCATGAACTGAATGTGCTGGGGTTTGCCGGTCGCATCACCATGATGGCATCGAACGGGGGCATGGTGACGCCCGATACTGCACGGCGCTTCCCGGTCCGTATGATGGAGTCAGGTCCCGCGGCCGGTGCACTCATGTCCGCCCGGCATGGTCAGGCGCTAGGCATTTCCGACGTGCTGTCGTTCGACATGGGCGGCACCACCGCGAAGGGATCTCTGGTGCGCGCTGGCGCACCGCTGCGTACCTATGAGCTCGAAGTTGCGCGAGTCAACGAGTTCAAGCCCGGCAGCGGCGTCCCCATCAAAATACCGGTCATCGACATGATCGAGATCGGCGCGGGCGGCGGCTCCATTGCTGAAGTCGACGAACGCGGTGTCATCCGCGTCGGACCGCACAGTGCTGGTGCTGATCCTGGACCCGCTTGTTATGGCCGGGGCGGTGAAGGCGCGACGCTCACGGACGCCAATGTGGTTCTCGGCTATCTCGATCCCGGCTTCTTCCTGGGCGGCGAGATGACACTCGATCCGGATGCATCCGGGCGGGCAATCGAAACCCACGTCGCGCGTCCTTTGGGTGTACCCATGATCCGGGCGGCCTGGGGCATTCACGAGACCATCAACGAAGATGTCGCCCGCGCCTTCCGTGTGCACGCCGCGGAACGGGGATTCGACTACCGGGGCTGCGCCATGATCGCTTTTGGGGGCTCCGGCCCCATTCATGCCCACAGTGTCGCCGCCAAGTTGAAGGTCCCCCGCGTGATCTTTCCGCCGGCAGCCGGAGTCATGTCTGCCCTCGGGTTGCTGGTCTGTCCCTTGTCGTTCGACGTCGCCCGATCCAACCTGATCTTCGTCGATGCGCTCGGTGAAGATTGGTACGAGCGACATTACCGTGCATTGGCGGATGAGGCTGTCGGTCTGGTCCGCGAGGCCGGCGTTCCCGACCGGGACATCACAGTCATCCATCGTCTTGATATTCGCTATCAGGGCCAAGGATTCGAGATCGAGGTGACATTGCCGGACTTGTCGGAACCGGCTGCCATGCTTGCTGCCATTCCCGATGCCTTCAGCGCCCGCTATTACGAGATTTTTGCAATTCCAGGACTTGATGAACGCCTTGAAATCGTCAACTGGAAGGTCGAGGCTCGCGCGCCCGACCCGGAGGACTCAGGCATTCCGGCTTTCCTCGGTACGGAGTCCGGTAGTCCAGTTGCTCAAAAGGGAAGCCGTCGCGCCTATTTTCCCCAGGCGGGCGACTTCATCGACTGCCCCACCTACGACCGTTACGCGCTCGGGCTAGGCGATACGGTCGACGGGCCGGCCCTGATCGAAGAACGTGAATCGACCTGTGTCCTCGGCATCGGCGCCACCGCCCATGTCGACGCCCGCTACAACATCGTCGTTGAATTCACCCCTGAGACCCCTCGCGTAACCGGTTCAGCGGAGTCCGTGTCCGCATAGTGTAATTTTAACACCGAGGACACCGAGAGTACTGAGGGCAATTTTCCATTGGACTGGTGTCGCGTGAACCGAGCTGAGCATACGAAGGTGAATCGTTTTGTATGTGTTTGAGGCGCTGCGCGCCTCTGCAAACAGAACTACCGTGAACAAATCTTGATTGAGGCCCTTACGGCAATCTGACCAGCCACAATCTGGATCTCTCAGCGTCCTCGGTGTTGAAAAATTCTGTCTGTTTTACCGTTCCCGAAGCGCCCGTTCGCGGGCCTGCAGCACCGGCTTCAGAAGATAATCGAGGACCGTTTTCTTACCAGTAATGATGTCGACCTCGGCGACCATGCCCGGGATGATCGGCAGCGGATCGTTGTCCTTGCCGAGATGGCTTTTCTCGGTACGCACCCGGATTTGGTAAAAGCTTTCGCACGCCTCGTCGACGATGGTGTCGGCGCTGATGTGCTCGAGCTTGCCATCGAGTGCGCCGTAGCGGGCAAAATCGTACACCGTGATCTTGACCTTGACGTTCTGGCCCGGATGCAGAAATGCGATGTCCGACGGGCGGATTGAGGCCTCGACGAGAAGGTTGTCCTCAAGCGGTACGATCTCCACCAGGTCCATGCCCGGCTGAATGACTCCGCCGACGGTATTTATCTTGAGCTGCTTGATCGTGCCCCGTACCGGGGACCGCACTTCGGTCCGGGCCACCCGATCTTCCACGGCGGCGAGGGATTCCTTAAGCGCCGACAGCCGCGTCCGTGTGTCGTTGAGCTCGGCTTGCGCCTCGCTGGTGAACGTCGCGCGTTTCTCTTCGATCCGGCGGGCGAATTCTGCCAACGCCGACCTGGCCCGCGGCATCGCCAGTTCGGCGCCTTCGCGTTCGCGCTCGAGTTCGGTGACCTGGCGGCGCAGGCGCAGTAATTCGATCCTCGAGGTCACGCCCTTGGCCACCATGGGTTCTAGGATGCCGAGCTCCTCTTGGGCCAGTTCCAGGCTTTCGCCGAGTTTGCCAACCCGATTCTCCAATTCGACGAGTTCCTGTTTACGCTGATCTTGCTGGCCCCGCAGGACAGCCATCGTCGATTTCAGTTCTGAGAATCGCGCACGATGGAGCGCGGACTCATTGGCCACGACCTGCGGGTGTTCGTCGAGCTCGGCGGGAAAGATTGGATCGGCGTTCGCGACCTCGGCTTCCAGGCGCACGGTCTTTGCCAGCAGGGCGGCGTAACGCCCCGTGTTCTCCCGCAGGCTCGAGGAGAAATTGGTGTCATCGATGCGCAACAGCACCTGATCCGGTTCCACCAGTTGCCCTTCGGTGATCAGGATCTCGGCCAGGATGCCGCCTTCCAGATTCTGCACGACCTGGGTCTGGCTGGGTGGGATCACCCGGCCGAGCGCGTTGGTCACTTCGTCCAGGCTCGCCCAGGCCATCCAGGATATGGCGGCCACGAAGAACAGCACGATGGCGATGAACAAGGTATTGGCCCAGGCCGCCGGACGCCCGGGCTGCCCACGGCTGGGCCCGCACGAACAATTCCACGACGCGCGCCCGCAGCAACCGCCAGCCCACGGAATCCCAGAGCCGGAACCTCTGGCGCAGCGAATCGAGCCTGAGCTCAAGCCAGATGCTGTGGGACGGCTGGTCGACGAGCAACCTGACGGACTCGGCGCGGGCTCGGGTGGGCTCCTCGGCCTACCAGGTCCTCGATTCTGGTGAGCTTATCGGACTCCGCGCCGTGACGGCGTATCTCGGAACCATCCGCGCCAAGCGCCTCTATGATCTCGCCCAGACCAACGTCGAGTGCCACGAAGAAGTCCGGGACAAGATCAAGATCCAGGTAGATTCTGGCGGCGGCAACGCGGCCGATCTCGATCAAGCCAAGGGACGCCTCTCTTTTGCCGAAGCCACGCTGGTGCAATTCACCGGCGGGTTGCGCGACGCCGAAGCGGCTTACTTCGAGGCCGTCGGCGAGCCGCCGGACGACGATCTGGTGCTGCCCGTCGTGACCCCCGACGTGCTGCCCGAGTTTTCTGAAGATGCCGTGGCACAGGCCATGGACAGCAATCCGACGCTGCAGGCTTCGATTGAGAACGTGAAGGCCCAGCGTAAATCGTACGCGGCGACCCAGGCGGCGTTCCGGCCGCGCTTCTCGTTTGACGTCAACGGCAGCCGCAACGAAGACGTCGGCGGCGCAACCGGGTCGAGCAACGATTTCTCCGCATTGCTGTCGATGACTTACAACATATTCCGCGGCGGCGGCGACAGTGCCAGCCGCCGGGCCGCTGCCGCCCTGCTCGCTGAAGCCCAGCAACGCGAGATCGAGACCCGTCGTCTGATCGAGCAGAACACGCGGGTCAGCTACACCGCCTACTGGATGGCTTGGCAGCGTTTGCCGGTGTTGACAAGCCAGGTCGAGTCGACCGAACAGGCGCTCGATGCTTATTACGAACAGTTCGCGCTCGGCAAACGTACGCTCCTGGATTTGCTCGACGTCGAAGGTGAAGTATTCAACGCCCGCTCGTCCCTCACCGACGCTGGGATCACGGTGCTGCAATCACACTATTCACTTCTCGCCGCAACCGGCCGCCTCCTGAGCGTCATCGACGTCGCCGTCGGCGAAGAAGCCCAACTCCCCTCCGAATAATCTCTCAAATCGTGCCTGGCACGGAACCTGGCACGATGAGGTAGGGCTGTGCCTCTTTGGTTAACCTTCGGGCAACGCCGGCATGACGAAGGGGCAGGCGGACTCGTAGGCGCGGCTGGCGCGCAGCACGAGGTCTTCACGATAGCGCGGACCGGCGATCTGTATCGCGGCGGGCAGACCTTCGCTGGTCAACCCGCAGGGCACGCTCGCCGCGGGCTGCTGGGTGAAGTTCAGGGGATAGGTGAAGGGGCTCCAGTCCATCCAGCCCGTCATGCCGCTGCCGACCGGCACCTCGACTCCTGCCTCGAACGCGGTGAGCGGCATCTGCGGCGAGATCAACAAGTCGTAGGTCTGATGGAACAGGTTCATGTGCCGCCCCAGCATTAGGCGCACCGAATCCGCCGCCAGCGATTCGGCGATGCCGCGGTCGCGGTATTCGTCGACCGAGCGCACCAGTCCCGGATCCATCAAGTCCCGCTGTTCGTCGCTCATCATGTCGACCAGCGGCCGGAAGCGGACGAAGTAGTAGGTGCCGAAGGCCTCGCACGGGTCCTCGAAACCGGGATCGGTCTCTTCCACGTTGGCGCCCAGATCGGCGAAAACTTGGGCCGCTTTCTCCACCAGTTCGGCCACTTCCGGATCCACGTCGGCATAACCGAAGTCGCGCGAGTATGCGATGCGCAGACCGGCTACGCCTTCTTCGAGTCCGACGCGCCAGTCGCGCGGGTCGTAGGGCAGTGCCGTCCAGTCGCGCGGGTCGGGCTCACTGATGATATTGAGCATCAACGCCGCATCGGCCACCGTCCGGGTCATCGGTCCGTGATGGATGATCGTGCCCGGCATGTTCATCGGATAGATGGGCACCCGTCCGAAGGTCGGCTTGAGACCGTAGATGCCGGTAAAGGCAGCTGGCATGCGTATCGATCCGGCGCCGTCGGTACCGACGTGCAACGCGCCCATGCCGACGGCGCAGGCCGCCGCGGCACCGCCGCTCGAGCCGCTCGGCGTGCGCTCGAGGTTCCACGGGTTGCGCGTGATGCCGGTGAGGGGGCTGTCGGTGACGCCCTTCCAGCCGAATTCGGGTGTCGTGGTCTTGCCGATCAGCACGGCGCCGTGGGCACGCAGGCTGGCGGTCGCCGCACCATCCTCATCCCAGGGGCCGTCGGCCGGGCCCGTGCGCGAGCCGCGCCGCGTCGGCCATCCCTTGGTCAGCAGTGCGTCCTTGATCGTCGTCGGTACGCCGTCGACCAGCCCCATCGGGCTGCCTGCCTGCCAGCGGGCCTCCGACTCCCGGGCCGCCGCGCGGGCGCTGTCGGGATCAAGGTGGCACATGGCATTGAGGGCGCCGTCGCACTGCTCGATCCGCGTCAGCGCCGCCTCGGTCACCTCGACCGGCGACAACGTCTTGCGCCGGTACTGACCGACCAACTCGGTCGCCGACATCATCGCCAGATCATCAGTCATCGTTCGCTCCTATTTGATCCTCCCAGATTTTTAGTCCTCCCCCCTGGCAGGGGGGAGTTAGAGGGGGTGGTGTTGTGTTCTTCTTCGTGCTCTAGCCCCTCCCCTTACCCCTCCCCATTAGGGAGGGGACCTAGCTGGGAGCCGTGTGCGGTGCGATCCAACTTAAGCCGCATCCTTCAAAAACTGCGCCTCCGTCTCCGCCAGCGCTTGATGAAAACGCGTGCCGAGCTCGTCGATCTCATCTTCGGTGATGATCAAAGGCGGCGCGCATACCACGGTGTCGCCGATCGCCCGCACGATCAGCCCCAGTTCGCGGGCCCGCGTCATCAGGTGAGCACCGACCTTCAATGCCGGATCGAACGGCTGTTTGCTCGCCTTGTCGGCGACCAGCTCGATCCCCGCCATCAGTCCGACGCCGCGCGCTTCGCCAACCAGCGGCCGGTCGGCCAGCGACTGGAATATCTGCTGGAATCGGGGCGCGACGGCTTGCACGTGGCCGACGATGTCGCGCTCCTCGTAGATGTTGAGAGTCTCCAGCGCGACGGCGGCCGTGACCGGATGACCGGAATAGGTGAAACCGTGACCGAACACGCCGATCTTCTCGCTCTCCGCCACCATCGCCTGGTAAATCGGCTCGGGGATGAAGGTTGCCGAAATCGGCAGATAAGCCGACGATAGCGCCTTGGCGCAACACATGAGGTCGGGCTGCAGGCCATAGGTCTCACTGCCGAACATGTTTCCCGTGCGGCCGAAGCCGCAGATGATCTCGTCGACGATGAACAGCACCTCGTACTTGCGCAGCACTGCCTGAACCTTCTCGAAGTAGGTCGCGGGCGGCACGATGACGCCGCCGACACCCATCACGGGCTCGGCGATGAAGGCCGCGACGGTCTCGGGCCCCTCATCGAGGATCATTTGTTCGAGGTTGCCCGCCAGTCTGCTGGCGAATTCCTCTTCGCTCTCGCCGGGTTCGGCGAACCGGTAATGATGCGGGCAGTCGGTGTGCAGGATGTCCGCGATGGGCAAGTTGAAATCCCGGTGCAGGTCGGGAATACCGTTGAGGCTGGTCGTGGCGATGGTAGTGCCGTGATAGCCGTTGCGCCGCCCGATGATCTTGCGTTTCTCCGGCCGCCCGTGGGCGTTATTGAAGTACCAGACCAGTTTGACCGCCGTGTCGTTTGCCTCCGAGCCGGAGTTGGCGAACAGGATCTTGGACATCGGTGCCGGCGACATCGCCAAGAGCCGTTCGGCAAGATCGATCGTGGTCGCATGACTACGTCCAAGGAACGTTTGATTGTACGGCAACTGGGCCATTTGTTTCGCTGCGGCATCGATCAGGCGTTGCTCGCTGAACCCCAGTGACGTGCACCACAATCCAGACATGCCCTCGATATAGGTTTTGCCATTTTCGTCGGTGATGTGCACGCCGCTGCCGTGATCGATGATGAACGGCCCGTCCTCTTCGTGGGTCTTGAGGTTGGTGAACGGGTGCAGCACGGTCGCCACGTCACGGGCGCTGGCTGAATTGGGTTGGCTGGTCATCGGCTGGTCTCCCCTGCAAACAGGTTAGCGGTCTGTCTCTGCCACAATACCGGCCTCGGCAAGGGCGGCGTGTAGCAGGACGTTCGCGCCCGCTGCCACGTGTTCGGGCGCGCTGTATTCGGTCTCGTTGTGGCTCAGGCCGTCGCGGCTCGGGATCAAGATCAGGCCGGACTTCGTGACCTCCGTCATCGGCACGGCGTCATGGCCGGCGATGATCTGCAGGTCGCGGTGGTCATAGCCGAGGTCACCCGCCGTCGTGCGCAACAGCTCCGAAAGCTCAGGATCGAAGCTCATCGGACCCCAGGCGAAGTAGGACTCGAGCACGAAACCCATACCGAGCTCCTGCTCGAGACCGGCGAGGGCGCTGCGCAGGTCCACTTCCATCTCGTCAATGGTCGCTTGCTCACGGTGGCGCAGATCGCAGCTCAACTTAACCTCATCCGGGATCACCCCGCGGACATTGGGATAGACCTCGATATGCGGTGCGTTGGAGCGGCCATCGGGCCCATAGGCGTTGCCGACACGGTTCACCTCCAGGACAGCCCGAGCGGCGCCGACCATAGCATCTTTGCGCCGCGCCATCGGCGTGGGCCCGACGTGGGCGGCCATGCCCTTCACCGTGATGATGAAGTAGCGCGACGAATAGGAGCCGGTGACGACACCGATCACGTCGCCACTGTCCTCGAGGACTGGTCCCTGTTCGTTGTGGGTCTCGAAATAGGCACCGATCGGCCGGTTTCCGACTTCCGCCTTGCCGTCGTAGCCGATGTCGACCAGCGCCTCGCGCACGCTGATGCCGTCCACGTCGACGCGGTCCAGCGCGTAGTCGGCTGTGTGCTCGCCGATGAAGGCCAGCGACCCCAGCGTCACCGGCGAATAGCGCGCGCCTTCCTCATTGGTCCAGACGATGACCTCCACCGGTATCCGCGTCTGCACGTCGGCATCGTTCAGCGTTCGCAGCACTTCGAGCCCGGCCATCACGCCGAAGACGCCGTCGAACTTGCCTCCGGTAGGCACTGTGTCGAGATGGCTGCCGATGCAGACCGCGGGGAGTGTCTCGTCCGCGCCCGCGCGCCGGGCGAAGATATTGCCGACCCGGTCGACCGTGATTGTGCAGCCCGCCTCTTTGGCCCAGTGCACGAACAGGTCGCGGGCCTCACCATCTTCACGGCTCAGCGCCAGACGCCGCGATCCGCCTGCCGGCGTCTCGCCGATCTTGCCCATTTCCATGAGACTCGCCCACAGGCGGTCCCCATCAATCGAAAGGTTTTTCATAACCCCGACGCTATCACGCCGTCCCACCCGGAGTCAGGCGCCCGGAAGGCGACCGATTTGATTTAACCACCGAGAACACCGAGAGAACGAGCGAGAAAAAGGACGTGCGCCTAATTGGCTTTCTGTTTCTTGCGCGCGAAGCGCCCGAAAAAAACCGACCCGTTTCGATCAATGATAATGAAACTGCAATTTCAATCGAACCGCCATCTCGATCCCTCAGTGTTCTCGGTGGCTAAATTACTCTTTGAGCCACCAACTTGGAGTCTATGGCAATCGCGGTTAGCCTCGGTTTTACAGGAGGGCTGCTGTGAAAATTGACCCCGTTGTACTCGCGCTGACCCAGAACCGTCTCGATGATATTTCGCGGCGCATGGGTCAGGTCATGTTGCGCACGGCACACAGCCCGATCTTCAGCCAGTACCACGACTTCTCGAACTTCATCACCGACGCCGTAGGCACGCTCGTCAGCCAAGCCGACGGCGTGCCGATCCAGAGCGGCAACGGCGGCTTTTGCGTGCGCGCGCTGCTTGCGGCCTTCGGAGATGACATCCACGACGGCGATGTCTTTCTGTCCAACGATCCTTACGTCGCCGGCGGCAACCATCTTCCCGACTGGGTGGTCTTTCAGCCGGCCTTTGCCGAAGGCCGGCTCGTCGGTTTTGCCTGTAACCGCGGACATCAGTCGGATATCGGCGGCGGCGCCGCCGGAACGGTCAATCCGGAAGCCACCGAGATCTTTCACGAGGGCATCCGCCTGCCGCCATTGCGCATCGTCGAGAAAGGCAAGATTTGCGAAGACATCTGGCAACTCCTGCTGATCAACTCGCGCACGCCACGCCTACAGGATGGCGATCTCCGCGCCATGGTGGGATCGACGCGCATCGGGGCGGACAGTGTCGCCGATCTGGCTCGGGGACTCGGTGTCGATCGCGCCTTCGCCTGCTTCGAGGGCATTCTTGATCACGCGGACCGGCGCTTCCGCGCTGCGCTGCAGACCTTGCCCGATGGTTACTACGAAGGTCTCGAGATCACCGACAACGACTGCTTCGTCTCTGTCGACATCGCCATTCGCGTGGCGGTGACCATCGCGGGCGATGCCGTGACGGTCGATTTCACCGGCACGGACCCACAGATCAAGGGCTTCAAGAACAGCTCCATCGCGAATACCCATTCCGCGGTCTATCTGGCGTTCATGACCTTCTTTGATCCAGATATTCCCCGCAACGAGGGTACCTACCGTGCAATCGAGGTCATCGCGCCGGAGGGGACCATCATCAACGCGCGCGCCCCCGCGCCGATGACCATGTGCACGGTGTCGGTCGGCCACGAGATCATCCATGCGGTTTGGAAAGCGCTGGCCAAGGCCGATCCGGCGCGCGCCTCCGCCGGCTGGGCCAAGAATATCCATGGCGGCACGGCAGGCGGCATCGGCACCGATAAGCCGTTCGTGATCTATCACTGGAACGCCATGGCGGGGGCGGGGGCGGTGCGCGGCCGTGACGGTTTCAACCAAATCGGTCACCTCATCTCGCTCGGCGGACTGACTCTACCCAACGTCGAGGGCTTCGAGCACGTTCATCCCATGATCATCCGCAAGGTTGAACTGCGCTGCGACGCGGCGGGCCCCGGAACCTTCCGGGGCGGTACCGGCGTCCACTACGAAGCGGAGGTCACCGGCGCGTCCCAGCATTCCTTCCGCGGCGAGGGCCTCGCGACACCCTCCGGATACGGCACGCTCGGCGGCGGCGACGGCGCCAAGGGTGAAATGATGATGTATCCCGAAGACAGCGAACCCTTCAAGCCGCCTCAATACGGCGCCATGGAGATCGGATCGTTTCGCATCACCGCGTCTTCACCTGCCGGTGGCGGCTGGGGTGACCCCCTCGATCGGGAACCCAAGCTTGTGCTGCGGGACGTGCGCGACGGCCTGGTCAGCCGCACGGTAGCTCATGATATCTACGGCGTGGTCATCAACGACGACGGCCGGTCACTCGACGTTCCGGCCACCGAACACCACCGCACCGGCCTGCGCCAAACTCATACCCGACCGGCCCCTGCATTGCCTTAATCATCTGTCCTCGGTTGTTAAATAAACCTTCGGAGTAGCGTTACAGCGGCGGCAGGTGGGTGTGCCAGTCGGTGGCTTGCTGGTAGGCGTGCGCCACGGCAATCAGCCGCTTTTCGCCAAACGGCGGTCCGTGCAGCTGGAAGGAATTGGGCAGTCCATCAGGCGTAAAGCCGCAAGGGACCGACATCGCCGGGGTGCCCAGATAGTTGGCGAAGCGGATGACGCGAAGATCGTTCTTGTAGCGGGCACTGATCGCGGCGACGTCTGTGCTGGACATTTCTTCGACCGTCGGGACCGGTCCGCCCAAACCCGCTGTGAACAGCACGTCGACCTGTCCATAGACGCTCCGCACGTGCTCCTCCAACACCGGGGCACGCAGGGCCTTGGCTTCGAGGTAGCGGGTTGCGGGAACCATGTTGCCTTCATCCTGGGTACCCAGGACGGCCGGCGAAATGTCGCTGGTGCGCCGCAGGAGATCGGCCATCATCATGGTGATCTCGGGCTTGATCATCGATTGCTGGAGATCGTTGGCGAGGGCCGCGCCCGGCACCGTCAGTTCAACGACCTCGGCGCCGAGGTCGCGAAAGACAGCGATCGCATCAGCGTGGAGGGGTGCGACGTCGGCGTGGATGTCGCCGAAAGGCTCGCCCACCCCGACGCCGATCCGCACGCCGTTGAGGTTCGCGGGCAGGTCAGTCGTATAATCGGGTACCGGAACGTCCACCGTGATTGGATCGGCCGGATCCCGTCCGGCCACCGCCTGCAGCATGAGGCCGCAGTCTTCGGCCGTTTGGGCGAGCGGCCCGGGGTGGTCCGCCGACCAACTACGCCGCGCAGCGCCGTGCAGACTGACGCGGCCGAGCGTGGGCTTGAGACCGGTGACGCCGCACATCGCCGCAGGAATGCGGACGGAGCCTCCGGTATCGCCGCCCAGGGCACCCAGCGCGACCCGCGAGACCACTGCCACGGCCGACCCGCCTGAGGAGCCGCCGATCACGTGGTCGGCGCTCCAGGGGTTGATGCACAGACCGAATGTCCTGTTCTGGCCATACCCGTGGGCCGCCAGCTCGTCCATGTGCAGCGCGCCCAGATTGACCGCACCGGCGTCGTTCAGGCGCTGAATGGCTGTTGCCGTAAACGTTGCCGGCTCGCTAAAGGCACTGGTCCCGACCGTGGTGAGCTTCCCTTCGCGGTCGAAGGCATCTTTGTGCGCGAGTGGCACCCCGTGCAGCGGTCCCCGCCAGCGTCCCGCGGAAATCTCGGCGTCCGCCGCGTCGGCCATCGCCAGCGCATCGTCGGCCTCGATGCTGATGAAACAGTTCAGTTCCGGCTGCAGCCGCGCGATACGTTCGAGCAACGCTTCGGTCAACGAACGGGAGCTCAATTCTCCGCGTTGCAGCGCTTTACCGGCTTGCGCGAGGGTGAGTTCGGTGACGGGGACAGTCATGGGCGATCCGGGGTTGCGCGGAACAAAGTGTCCACGGTTCATTATTCGGCCCCGTCCCTGCCGCAACAAGCCATTTCTCCCAGGTGGCCGGCGTTGGGTTCGGGAGGTAGAATAGCAATCGACGTTGGCTTTCTGGCGACGGAGGCCAGGCATGCGCGGTCTGACAGGCAGGAATGCGATCGTCACCGGCGGTGGTGGGGCCATCGGTCGTGCCATCTCTCTCCGCTTGGGAGACGAGGGCTGTACGGTCGGAATCTTCGATATTGACGCCGCGGCAGCCGCGGAAACGGCGGAACGCATCGTTGCTTCTGGCGGTGAGGCGCAACCGTTCACCGTTGATGTCACGGACTATCCAGCAGTCGCGGCGGCAGGTGAGGCGTACGGCGCCAGCATCGGCGCGTGCGACGTCCTGGTGAACAATGCGGGTTGGGATCAGTTCGGAGAGTTTCTCGACACCACGCCCGACCGCTGGGACCAGGTCATCGCCGTCAATCTCAAGAGTGCCTTGAATATGTGTCATGCCATGATCCCATCCATGCGGGATCGGGGATGGGGGCGTGTGATCAATATGGCGTCTGACGCCGGGCGTGCCGGGCCGCCGGGACATGCCGTTTACGCCGCTAGCAAAGGCGCCTTGATCGCTTTTGGTAAATCGTTGGCCAAAGAACTTGCGGCCAATGGAATTACCGTGAACGCGATCTGTCCAGGTCCGAACGACACGCCGCTCCTGGCGGCACTCGTTCCGGATCAAGCGGATCGTGACGGTCTGGCAGACAGCAATCCGATGGGCCGGCTGGGCGTGCCCGAAGACATCGTCGGCTTGGCCGCCTTCCTGGCCAGCGAGGAGTCAACCTACATCACGGGACAGGCAATCAGCGTCTCTGGTGGTCGGACGACCCATGGCTAGGAGCCTCGATCGATGAGTCGATTACTCGCAGCTTTCCTGGTCGCGTCCGCCTTGATCGTCAGTGCCGGTTTGGAAGCAGTGGCGGCGCCGCGGGACACGGTCGAAAATCAGATGGATGCCGCGCCCGAGTGGATTGAACGAGACCGCAAGGCCGCGGTACGTGGCGACCTTGACGCACAATATCGACTGGCAGGGGCATACAACTATGGTAAGGGCGTGCCCGAGAACCACGCGGAAGCCGCCAAGTGGTATCGACTGGCAGCCGAGGTGGGACATGTCCGGGCGCAATTCAAGCTCGGCAATCTCTATCACTACGGTGAAGGAGTGCCGCTCGATGACGAGGTGGCGGCGGAATGGTTGGAGCTCGCGGCCGAAAGCGGACACGCCACGGCACAGCTCTTCGTCAGTGCGCTTTACCGGTTTGGCCGGGGTGTGCCGCTGGATCTGGTTCGCTCTTATCTTTGGGCGGAACAGGCTGCTTCCAACGGTGAGTTCATCGGTGTGTCGTTCATGCGCCTCGCTGCCGTAGGGATGACGGACGCGCAACGCACGGAAACGGAGTCTCGCGCCAAGTATCGTCTGCTACCCTACGAATAGTTATATCCCGCGCCTCAGATTCAACGATCCAGACTCAAAGTGATCGGGGTCGGCGAGAGAGGTATAGTGTGTAAGCCTTAATCGATGTGCGAACGGCACGTCCGTCGTGTCGCGCCATCTCTCAACAGGGGAGGCACTATCATGCGCATGACGAGATTAGTGAAACACGCGTGCGTTCTGGCGACTGCCGGTGTTTTTGCGGCGGTGGCCAGTACGGCATCGGCCGGTCCATTGGACGGCCAGAAATTGACCGTCGCCACATGGGGTGGCCCGTGGTTGGAATATCACCAGGAAGCCATCCAACCGCAGTTGGAAGCGCTCGGCGCAACGGTCGAGTACGTCCTCTCGAGTCCGCAGGACAACCTGGCGAAGCTTATTGCATCCCGTGGTCGCGCCGCGCCGTTCGACACCATGGAGGTGCTCGACGCGCAATGGCACTTGATGTAGGAGGGTGACTTTATCCAGAAGCTTGATCTCGACATCATCGAGAACAAGAAGTTTCTGGCCAAAAGGGACTGGAATGAGTGGCGGACCGGTTCCTGGCTGACCCAGGAAGGCATCTGCTACATGGAGGAAGTCTTCGAGAAGGAAGGCATCCCGGTCCCGGATACCTATTCGGATCTGACGCATCCGAAGCTCGCCAACCGCATCATCATTCCCGACATTTCCTCGGGCGCGGGTCTGGCATCGTTTGGAGGCTTGGTCTATGCCGGTGGCGGCGATGCCAAGAATATCCAGCCGGCTTTGGATCTCATCAAGACCATCGACGTGCTCAAGTTTTGGAAGCGAGGTGCCGAAGTCGGCGTGCTGTTCAATTCCGGTGACGCTGCGGTCGGCCTGGTATCGGCCGGCTGGTGCTCGATCTTCAACAAAGGCGGCACCAAGACCGCGTTCGTACACCCGAAGATAAATGCCAACCAGCGCGGTGTGTCCAAAAAAGGCTGGCTCGTGGTGATCAAGGGCTCGAAGGTGCCCGAGGCGGCGAACCACTTCATCAACGTCTATCTCGGTAGCGAATTCCAGAACCTCTACGCGCACAAGAGCGGCCTGACGCCGGTCAACGTGCCGGTGCTGGAGAAGCTGGGGTCGGACGATCCGATCGTCGCCTCGATGAAGATTCTCAAGGCCGACGAAGTCGCCAAGATGCTGGTCATCGACTATGCCAGCGCGGATATTTCCGATTGGTCGGAGCGGTGGACGCGTTCGGTCCAGCGCTGACGCGATTGGAAGCGTAGTTAGGATTACGCCGACGAGCAGTGCACGCTGCCCACGGTGACAGAAATGGCCGGGAGGGTGATCCGTCACTCTCCCGGTTTCTTTTTGGTGTCGGAGTCCGACACGATACCGCGGCACGGTGTCAGTCGTCGGGACCGGCGGCGTATCGGTTAACGTGGTAGGGCTGCCGTACCCGCTCCGCGCAATGCGCATCGACGGCCTCAAGCACCCGTTCGATGCTCTCGCCGTCCGCAGCATGCCGGCTTTGCATTCGTGTCCGTGCCGCCTCCACTTCTTCAGCCAGTCGGCCGACGTCGATACTCGTGAGCGCTCCGTTTTCGACGATCATTTGGCCGCCGGCCATGACCGCATCGACGCTGGTGCCATCTTCGACGTGAACGATCTGATGGATCGGGTCGTTGAGGGGGATCCAGTTGATCGCCTCCAGATCGAGAAAAACGATGTCGGCTTTGGAACCCGGTTCGAGTGAACCGATTCCCTCGAGGCCAAGAATTTGGGCACCTCCTGCCGTCGCCGCGTGGTAGGCCTCCGCCGTCGTCAGCCACTGAGCCGGCTCGGGGGACTGGACCTTCGAGACGAGAGAGGCGAGTCGTACTTCCTGGTACATGTTCTCATTGTCGTTGGAGCGCATGCCGTCCGTGCCAATACCAACGTTTACTTTGGCATCCAGGAGATTGCGGAAATCACCCAGGCCGTTGCTGAACAGCATATTGCTGCTCGGGCAGTGCGCGACGGACGATCCGTGATCGGCGAGGCGTTTCATATCGTCCCCGTCGAGCCATACGCCATGCGCGGCCGTGAAGTTGGGCCCAAGGAGGCCCAGCGACTCGAGGTGCGCGGTGATCGTCCTGCCGTAACGTTCGATACCTGATAACGCCTGGATTTTCGATTCGGCGACATGACTGTGAAGGCTCGTATCGAATTCACGGGCCAGCCGTGCACACGCGGTCAGCAGATCATCGCTGCAGTGCAGGGGGATCGTCGGGGCAACCGCCAGTCGGAGTTGGTCCCGGTCGAAGGGCCAGTTGTCGAGAGCATGTCGCAATCTTCCGATGCTCTCTTCAGCTGTCGCGAGCGTCTTGGCCGCCACCTGTTGTTGCAGATCGCCCGGTAGCGCCGCCAGCAAACCAGGTACCGCGTCGAACACCGTCCGGTTGGCGAGCATGGGCGCGATCACGGCACGGATACCGACGTCGGCATAGCCTTCGGCGATCGCCTGGGCGCCGTCAGCCGACGGGCTTGGCAGTCCGAGGTTGAGGTCGTAGCACGCAGTGCAGCCCTTGAGCGCCATTTCCGCCGCCGCGAGCTTAGCCGTCAATTTGAGAATCTCATGCCCACGATCGGCATTGATCCAGGGCAGCACCGCGACACCGCGCTCCAGGGTCCAACCTTCGCCGGTTGCCTTGTCGAGGCCATGATGTCCGTGGGTATGGGCGTTGACGAAACCCGGATGAAGCAGGCGCTGGTCGGCGTCGATCACCCGGGAACCGTCCGGCGCCCCGATGCCCGGTTTGCCGATCTCCAGGATGCGGTCGCCTGAAATAAGGATGTCTGCCTGGTCTGCGCGGCGAGACGTTGAATCGAGGATGCGGCCTCCCCGAATAATGGTCGTTCGCTGATCGGACATAGGTGCGGACTCGCAATGTATTACTGGAGTCTGGAGGTGGTACCGGGTTCGATGCAAGCATGTCGTCGACGGAATTCAAAAGGGGGGCATGACAATGCCGCAGCGCAAAGGCACGAGCCGCAAAACTAAATCGCCCAGCCGCAAGACCAATCGCAAGCCCAATCGCAAGCCCAATCGCCGCATGAGCGCGATGGCTAGAAAGGGCTTGGCGATCCGCCGTGAATTGCGAGGATCACAAGAAGTCGATCGCAGCATGGCTGAGATTGCGGACGACGATTTCTTGTCGACGTTCTTCGAGTACACCCACGAGGCATGCTTCGGAGCCGTATGGGGCCGTCCGGGTCTCGATACCCGCACCCGTCATCTTCTGACTCTGACAATTATGGCTGCGCTCGGGCAGGCCGCGGGCCTGGAATCAGTGATCCGGCGGGCGCTTCGTGGCGGAATCAGCCGCGAGGAGATGGCCGAGGTATTTCTCCGCGTCTATTCCTATGCTGGCATGTATGCGTCCTGGAGCGCGTTTGAGAAGGCCAGCGAAACCTTTAGGCTTATCGATCAAGAGGAAGCCGAAGGCTCGCAGGCGTGAACGCTCGGGATTCCGCGGTCGTTGAGAGTGTTGAATCTAAAGAGTCGGCACTTTCAAGGAGAAGGGTCTCAAAACAAGCGCCATTGAGGCGCTTAGCCTGCGTGGCGGTTGAACGCGAATCCAACGATCATGCTTCATGAGCGTTGGTATAAGTCAAAGAGTGGTTCGACATGATGAACAATCCAGTTCCGATCATCGAAATCGGGCCCTTCGCGACGGCTGATGCAGCGGGAAGGCGGTCGCTTGCCGAGCGGGTGGATTCTCCGCCTGTCGTGAGATTGGCTTCCTGGTCATCTCGGGTCACGGCATTGCGGAAAACCTGCTCGAAGAGGCATTCGCCGTCTCGCGTGCGTTCTTTGAACTGCCGCTGTCCGAAAAGATGCGTTACGAACCACCACATAAGGAAGCGAACCGGGGTTATACGGCGGTGTCATCGCGCACCCTGGCCTATACCTTGGACGAAGCCACGCCACCGGACCTACGCGAACGTTTCTCGATTGGGCCGTTGACCGACCATGATTCGGATTATCGGGGCCAACCCGGTGCCGAGGGCATGTATCAGCTCAATCAATGGCCGGATCGACCGCCACGTTTTCAGGAGGTGTTCGCGCACCTCTATCGCGAGTTCGAAGATCTCACGGCCCGACTGATGAGCATTGCCGCCATTGCCTTCGAACTTCCCGAGGACTACTTCGACGAGAGGATCGACAGGCATTTCTCGGCCTGTGGCAGCTTTAACTATCCCGTGCCGGACACGGAACCGCTGCCCGGGCAGCTACGCGCAGGCATGCATACCGATTTTGGAACACTCACCATTCTTGCCATCGGCGCTGGCGAGAGTGGCTTGCAGATTAAATCTCCCTCCGGTGACTGGACCGATGTCGTTCCGGCCGCCGGTCATTTGGTCGTCAACATCGGCGACATGATGGCGCGCTGGACGAACGACCGCTGGCGCTCGACGCTCCATCGTGTTGTCAATCCCCCTCAGTCGAGCAATACCGGCAACAGCCGCCAATCGATCGCATTTTTCGGCAACCCCAATTACGATGCGGAAGTCAGATGTCTGGACGCCTGCATCGGGCCCGGCAATCCACCGATATATGCCCCGATCCTTGCTGGCCACCACATGTACGAGAAGTCCTTGAAACACGCGGCCGACAGCTAGCGTTTGCGAGACTTCGAGATGCTTCAGCGCTGAACCTTGAAAGGCTCAGGCTGGGAATTATTCCTCGACGTCCACCCCGTAGTCCCGTCGGGCTTGCTCGGGGGTGACATAGCCGTTCTTGACGTCCTCAAGAACTTTGTCGCGGGGCCGCGATCGTGGATCGCCGTAACCGCCTCCCGTGGGTGTCACGATATGGATGCGCTCTCCCCGGTTGACGGGCAGGCGGACGGCCCGCTGATGGGTTTCCTCGCGACCGTCGGTCCGGACGATTTGGGCCAGGCTGAGGGAGCCTTCTTGGCCGCCGGCGGCCCCCCAGGGCGGAAACTTGTGCCGTCCGTAGTCGCCCGAGAAATGGATGTCGTCATCGACGACTTGGTAGTCGAGGACAACACCTTTGCCCCCGCGGTATTCACCGGCGCCGCCATCGTCATCGTGGAACGCATACTGCTCCACCAGGATGCCGAATTTCCCCTCCTGCACTTCGACCGGAATGTTGAAGGTCTCGCCGTCCGCGGCGCAGAACTGTCCGTTCTCGCCATCGCCCGACGCCGTTGCGCCCCAGCCCCCGACCAGGGGCTGCTGTAAGAGGGTCACGTCGGCGGTCTCGGGGTCGCGGCCGATAATCGTCGTGCCACACACGGCGGCAAGATGACCGGCCGGCAGGCGATCGGGGCAGTGCGGAGCTAACGCTTTCCAGATCACTTCCGTAGCGAAGAGGACGGCTTGGTGGTATTTGCCCGTCGGCGCGGGGTGGCGCGCCGTGAGCACGGTATCGGTGGGACATATGATGCGCAGTGGCCGAAATGCGCCATGATTGGCCGGCGTCTGTGGATTGGTCAGCGCCTTGAAGGCGAGCGTGACGCCCGACTCGAGTCCGGCAGAACCGGTGTTGAACGGTCCCGCCACGGTCGGGCTCGTCCCCGTGAAGTCGGCGATGAATTTCTCGTCGGTGATCGTTACTTTGCACCGGATGGGGACTGGGTCATCGGTGATGCCGTCGTCGTCGATCCAGTCTTCGGCTTCGAAGACACCTTTGGGCAGTTGGCGAAGCGCGGCGAGAGACATCGACTCGGCGTAATCCAACAGGCCATCGATGGCCTGCTCCCAGGCCGCTTTCCCATACTTCAGAAACATGTCGCTGATGCGGCCCTCACCGATGCGCGCGGCGGCCACACTCGCCCACATGTCGCCCAGGGTTTGCCGAGGCAGCCGGACATTGGCGGCCAGCGTATCGAGCACCGCTGAATCCGGTTCGCCGCGACGGAACAGTTTGATGGCGGGGATCTGCAGGCCTTCCTGGAATACCTCGGTGGCGTCCGCAGAAATGGTGCCGGGGACCTTGCCGCCCATCTCGCTCCAGTGTCCCTTATTGGCCGTGAAGGCGATGAGCTCGCCGTCGGCGAAGACCGGCATGACGAGGCAGACGTCGGGCATGTGGGTGCCGCCGCCGCGGTAGGGGTCATTCATGGCGAAAATATCGCCGGGGTGGATATCGTCCACGGCACCGAATATCTCGATTATATCGCGCACGGCCGACTCGAGCGTGCCGATGAACAGGGGCACGCCGTTGCCCTGCACGACCATGCGGCCCGTGGCGTCGGCGATGCCCACGCAGTAATCGAGACATTCGTAGATCACGATACCTTGGGCAGCGCGGCCCAAGGCGATGAACATCTCATCGCTGGTCGCCTGCAGGCTGTCCCGGATGATCTCGAGCGTGAAGGGATCGAAGTTGGAACGTTGGTGTTCGGTCATGTCTGGTCTCGATTTTCCACGCCTGTGACGTCGACGCGAAGCAAACCGTACTGGTCGACTGTGGCCCGTAAATCGGGGGGCAGGACGATGGTCGTGTCGGGCTCCTCAATCACGGCGGGCCCTGCGATCTGCGTACCGGATCCAAGGCGTGCGCGTTCGTAAATCGGTGCTTCGTGCCGGCCATCGATGTCGAAGTCGACGACCCGGGACTCACGTATCGCTTCTTCAGGTGATCCGGTCACCGGCACCAGGTCCGGAAGCGCCACGTCGTTCACCATGCTGAAAGCGGCGATATGGAAGTTCACCGTAATAACCGGGACGTCCAGGCGGAACGTGAAGGCCCGTTCGTGTTCCGCGTGAAAGCGTTGCTGGGCGGCTTCCAAGGTTGTGCCATCGATCGGGCCGGACGGAAAAGCGACCTTCACGGTGTGTTCCTGGCCGTCATATCTCATGTCGGCGAACCGCTCGATGCGCAGGCGATCGAGTGCGACATTGTCCGATGCGAAATCCTCTCGCGCCGCGCCTTCCAGCTCATGATAGGCCGCTTGGACGTCAACCATATGGCCGGCATCTAGCCGGATCGGTCGTGTGCGGATGTAGTCCCGCCGCATGTCGCTCATCAGCATACCCCAGGCCGAAAATACTGCGGGATGGGGCGGAATGATCACTTTCGGGATGTGCAGCTCACGGGCCAGCGCGACCGCATGCATGGCGCCGCCGCCCCCATAGGCGACCAGCGTGAACTCCCTGGGGTCGTGACCCCGGTTCACAGACACCAGCTTGAGGGCGTTGGTCATGTTCGCATTGGCCAGGCGGATGATTCCCCGTGCCGTCTCGTCAGTTTCCATGCCGAGCCTGTTGCTCAGTTCCGCGAACACGCGCCGTACGTTGTCCATGTCAGGCGTGATCTCGCCCCCCAGGAAATAATTCTGATCGATCCGACCGGTGATCAGGTGTGCATCGGTGGTCGTCGGGTCGTTGCCGCCGCGGCCATAGGCGGCGGGACCGGGTGAGGCTCCCGCGCTCTGTGGCCCAACGCGGAGTTTGTTCCCATCGTCCAGCGTCGCGATGCTCCCGCCGCCGCTGCCGATTTCGACGATGTCGATCGACGGCAGTTTCAGGGGATAGCCCGCATAGGTTGGCGTCCGCTCGATAGTGTAATCCGTCGTGATTGGCATCTGCCCGTATTGGACGAGGGCGCATTTCGCAGTCGTTCCGCCGACGTCGAGCGTGATCAGGTTTTGCTCGCCGATCAGACGCCCGATCATCATCGCGCCGAGCACGCCGCCGGCCGGGCCCGACTCCATCATCGAAATGGGCCGGTCCTTGGCGCTCTCCAGCGTCGTGATACCGCCATTCGATTGCATGACGTAGGCGTTGCCGGTGAAGCCACGTTCGTGGAGGGAACCTTTCAGGGCATCCAGATACTGGTTAGCCAGGGGATGGGTATAGGCCGCCAAGACCGTTGTGGAGGTGCGCTCGTACTCTCGCCACTCGCGGGTCAGTGTATGTGAGGGAACCACAGAGACTTCGGGCCACAGATTGTGGAGGGCGTCACGGATCGCGGTCTCGTGTGCGGGATTGGCGTAGGCGTGCAGCAGGCTGATCGCGATGGCCTCGACCCCCTCCGATCTGAAGGTCTCGACGATTTCCGCCAGCTCATCCTCGGCCAGTGGCGTCAGGACTTTCCCCGCATGCGAGACGTGTTCGGTGATCTCTTGGCGCAGAAAACGCGGCACGAATGGCTTTGGCTTGGCGTACATCAGATTGTAGAGGTCGGGCCGGTTTCCGCGGGCGATCTCGAGCACGTCGCGAAACCCGCGTGTCGTGATCAGGCCGGTACGAGCGCCCTTGCGCTCGGTGATCGCGTTGATGATCACGGTCGACCCATGGGCGAAGAAGTCGATGGCCGACGGGTCGATGGCCGCCTTTTGCAGAACGTCCTGCACACCCCGTTCGAAATGAGGCGGCGTGCTGTCGCATTTCACGGTAAGCGGCGTCGGATCGCCGCCCGGACCGTCATCCACGGCGACGAGGTCCGTGAACGTGCCGCCGACGTCAGTGGCGATGCGCATGGCAGCGTCTCATGCGGACCGCATGCCGTGACGGTCGACGTGATACGGCTCGGCGGCCAGTGCACCGCAGAACTGGCCGGCCACCTTCTCGACCTGGGCGAGAATTTCCTGATTCTGTGTGAGTAGATTCGCGAAGCGTGGTTGCAGACATGCGGCCTCGGCTGCCATGGCGTTCAGATCCACGGACGTGGGCCGTCCCCGCTCGACGACCATCCGGCCGCCGATCATGACGGAGTCGACCCCGGTTCCGTCTTCGACATGGATCACCTGGAGAAGGGGATCATTTAACGGAATCCAGTTGAGGGACTTGAGGTCGAGGAACACGATATCCGCTTTGTACCCCGCCTCTAGCAGCCCTATATCGTCGAGACCAAGAGCGCGGGCGCTGCCCCGGGTGGCCGCATCGAAGGTCTCAGCTGCCGTCAGGCCGCCCTGTCCGTCGGGGCCGCGGGACTTGGAAATGAGGTCGGCGAGGTGCGCCGCTTCGTACATGTTCTGATGATCTGAGGCGCGGGCGCCATCCGTGCCGATGCCGACGTTAAGGCCTGAATCCAGCATGGTCCGGACGTCTGCGACGCCATTGCCGAGTCGCATGTTGCTTCCCGGATTGTGTGCCAGCGACGCACCGTGATCGGCGAGCCGCCGCACGTCTTCCCTGTCGAGCCAGACACCGTGCGCCACCGTGACGTTCGGTCCAAGCACGCCAAGATCGTCGAGGTAAGCGGTCAACGTCTTGCCGAAGCGTTTAACGCCGGCGACGGCCTGTGCCTTGGATTCCGCGAGGTGGGTGTGAAGGCCGGCGCCGTGCTCGCGGGCCAGTGCGGCGAGTCCTTGGAACAAGGCATCACTGCAGTGGTGGGCGATGGCCGGCGAAACGGCCAGGCGAATCAAATCGTTCTCGCTTCTCCAATCCCGGAACAAGGTTTCGTTTTGGGCGATGATGATGTCTGCCGGTGACGTGCTACGTGCTTCGAGGTCCCGACGCAGTGCCGCCGGCAGAACATCGATGAGACCGGGAAGGGCGTGGAATATCGAAATGTCCGCCACCATCGGTGCGATCACCGCGCGCAGTCCGACATCGATATAGGCTTGCGCCACGGCTTGTAACGAGTCGACCGTCGGCAACGGCAAAGGGAGCGGCAGGTCGTAGCAGGCCGTGCATCCCTTGAGCACCATCTCGGTGGCCGCGATCTTGGTCGACAGATAATTGCCTTCCAGGCTCAAATCGGCATTGACCCACGGACTGGTCGTCAGGAACCGCTCCAGCGTCCAGCGATCCGTGGTCGCCTTGTGGGCCGCGTGATAGCCATGGGTATGGGCGTTAATAAGGCCGGGGTGCAGCAACTTGTCGGAGGCATCGACGAGAATGGCGTCATCAGGCGCCGCTATGCCGGGAGGCCCAACCTCCTGGATCGTATCTCCCTCGATGAAGAGGTCGGCGAAATCGGCCGTGGGACGGCAACTGTCCAACACCCGTCCGCCTCTGATGATCATCGATCGATGACTGCCCATGAGATGATCATCGCTATGCACCTCCGTTCATTCAAGCGTCGCTGATCAAATCCTTTCAAGCCATCTTGCCCCGACGGCAATCTCCTGCATGATCCACGATGAGAAATTTCCGCGGGAGAGGTGAATGAGCGAGAACCTGCCTGAACAGACCCAAGTCGTCATCATCGGCGGCGGTGTGATCGGCTGTAGCGTTGCCTACCACCTGACCCAGGCAGGTTGGACGGATGTCGTCCTGCTGGAGCGGAAGTCCTTGACCTGCGGCACGACCTGGCATGCCGCGGGAATGATTGGCCAGTTGCGGGCCACGCTCAACATGACGCGCCTCGCTCAGTACACGACGGAAGTGCTGCTCTCCCTCGAAGAGGAAACGGGCCAAGCCACCGGCTATAAGCAAAACGGTGCCCTGGTCGTGACCGCCGCGGACGAACGGTTCACCGAGCTGAAACGTAGTGCCTCGATGGGTCAATGCTTCGGACTCGAGGTGCAGGTCGTATCTCCGAAGGAGGCCGGCGAGCTGTGGCCTCTGCTGAACATCGATGATCTCGTAGGCGGCGTGTTCATTCCCAGCGAAGGTCAAACCAATCCCGTCGACACCACGCTGGCCTACGCGAAGGGCGCGCGCATGCGGGGCGCACAAATTTTCGAGAACACCAAGGTCACCGCCATCCACCGGAGTGGGCCCCGGGTCACAGGCGTGGCTACGGACAAGGGCGATATCCGGGCGGAGTTCGTCGTCAACTGCGGCGGCATGTGGGGCCGGGAGGTCGGACGCATGGCCGGCGTCAACGTGCCTCTGCATGCCGCGGAGCATTTCTACATCATGACTGAGCCCATCGAGGGTCTCTCGCCAGGTTCGCCCTCGTTGCGCGAGCAAAACGGCGGTGTCTATTTCAAGGAGGACGCCGGCAAGCTTCTCGTCGGCGCTTTCGAGAAGGAGGCGAAACCCTGGGGAATGGATGGCATCCCGGAAGATTTCTCCTTCGATCAACTACCCGACGATTGGGAGCACTTCGAACCCATCATGGAGAACGCGCTACAGCTCGTTCCGGCACTGGCGGAGACCGGTGTGCAGAGCTTCTTTTGCGGTCCTGAAAGTTTTACTCCCGATGATCGCTATCTCTTGGGAGAGGCGCCCGAGCTCAAGAATTTTTACGTTGCCTGCGGATTCAACTCGATCGGGATCGGATCCTCGGGGGGCGCGGGCAAGATGTTGGCAGAATGGATCATCAACGGACACCCCAGTATGGATCTCTGGGAAGTCGACATTCGCCGCATGATGCCGTTCCACGGCAACGCGCAGTACCTGGAGGAGCGAGTCGTCGAAGGTTTAGGCCTGCTCTACGACATGCATTGGCCCTTCCGCCAGTACGAGACCGCGCGGGGTATACGCAAATCTCCACTGCACGACCGGCTCAGTGCCGCCGGGGCATGTTTTGGCGAGGCGGCGGGATGGGAACGGCCGAACTGGTATGCGCCTGAAGGCGTGGAACCGAAGTACGTTTATTCCTACAGGCGTCAGAATTGGTTCGACTATTCTGCCGAAGAGCACAGAACGGTACGCGAGCAAGTCGGTCTGATCGACCAGAGCAGCTTCGGAAAGTTCCTGCTGATCGGGGTGGACGCGGAGTCGATCCTCAACAACGTGTGTGCGAACGACATCGCGGTTCCAGTGGATCGCGTTGTCTATACCCAATGGCTGAATGAGCGCGGCGGGATCGAAGCCGATGTCACCGTCACGCGCCTGGCGGAGGATCGATTCCTTATCGTATCCGGCGTGGAAACCCAGGTGCGCGATGACAATTGGCTGAAACGCCATATTCTTGAAGGCGCGCGGGCGGAGCTCACCGACGTGACTTCGGCCCTTGCGGTGCTCGGTGTCATGGGGCCGAGTTCGCGAGAGCTGCTGTCACGGCTCACCGAAGCTGATCTTGCCAACGGGGCCTTTCCGTTCGCATCGTCACGTGAGATCGATGTGGGGTATGCAGCAATCCGGGCGACCCGAATCACTTACGTCGGTGAGCTCGGCTGGGAGCTTTACGTGCCGACGGAGTTCGCCGCTGGCGTCTACGATGAATTGATGGAGCACGGACAGGATCTTGGCCTGAAGCCCATTGGGTTCCACGCGGTCAATTCCCTCCGCATGGAAAAAGGTTACCGGCACTGGGGGCACGATATCAGCGACGAAGACACGCCACTCGAAGCCGGCCTGGGCTTCGCCGTGGCGCTCGGAAAGAACACGGGTTTCGTCGGTCGGGACGCCGTCATGCGGCAAAAGGAGGACGGCCTGACCAAGCGCCTCGTGATGTTCGCGCTCGAGGATCCCGAGCCGCTGGTCTACCACTACGAACCAATTCGTCGTGATGGTGAAATCATCGGCTACCTCACGTCTGGGATGTTCGGCCATACCGTTGGTACGGCGCTCGGCATGGGGTACGTCACCTGTGACGCGGGTGTGACAAATGCATGGATTGAATCCGGTACCTACGACATTGAGATCGCCGGCGAACGATTCGCCGCACGGGCCTCTTTGACCCCATTCTACGATCCCAAACGCGAACGCATTCTCGGTTGAGTCCGCTAGATTTCTGCTCCCCCCAGTTCTCAATTCGTTAATCATGGCTGGACTAGAATTCGGCGGTTTACTGATCGTGGGCATCTTTAGTTCAATAACTCCGGCACAGGTGGATTCGCGATGCGCCATCTGGCCGTAAGGGTGAGGTGCGTTCGAGACATGAGTCACGCTGCCAATTCATGGCGCCCAACCGACAATTCTGCGGGGGGTGTATTTGCCATTGCTGCACTTCTGGCCACATGTCTATTTGCTGGCTTCTCGGATGTGGCTGCCGAAGAGATCGGTACTGCGACCAGGATCGTCAACGATGTCTTCGGTAAGACGCTCAACAGGACCATGGCGCCCGGTGAAGTTCTCCGTTCGGGCCAGAAAGTCAGAACGGGCGTCTCTGGCGCCGCCGATCTCACCTTCCATGACGGCAGTATCCTCGTTATGGGGCCGCGATCGGAGGTCACGCTCGACGGCTTCGCGTTCGACCCGGCGGCCAATATCGTCCGTGGCAACATTCGGGTTTTACGCGGGCTTATGCGGTTCGCATCGGGCTCTGGGAAACTCGATTTGGTGGTCAGGGCAGGTGTCGCGACGTTGGACGTTCGCGGCACCTCTTTCGACTTCCTGGTGAAACGGACGTCGACAGAGATCATCGTTCGCGAGGGCACGGTCGAGGTCATGTCCAAGGACGGTTCGCAGACGCTGGAAAAGGACCAGATGCTCAGTGTGACGGACCGTTCCGGCGTTCATCGTCAAAGTGCCGCTTCTCAAGAAATGCAGATAGAGCTCAACCAAACCTTCAAGTTGCTCGGCACGACCTCCGAACAGCATTTGGTCGATTGGCTTGCCAAGCGCCGCCAGGATGAAGCCAGAGCAAAGAACAGTGTTCCTGGATCGGTGGCCTCGGTAACTCCGAGACAGGTATCGGATTTGACACCGGCACCTTCAACCAACGAACAGGACCTCCTCCTCTACATGGACCTCAGCAACGGTCGCGTGGTGATTGAACTCAAACCCGCGCTGGCGCCGAAAAGTGTCCCCCGTATTAAGGAACTCGTGCGGCAGGGTTTCTATGACGGGTTGATCTTTCATAACGTCGTTCCCAAGCAAGTCGCGGTGACGGGTGACCCCTTGGGGACAGGGCGCGGAGGTTCAGGCCAGACGCAGTCCAACGAAATTTCGAGCGAGCCATTCATCAAGGGGGCGGTCGGTATGATGCCGGTGCGCGGCGGTTCCGGCAAAACCGACAACCAAATTTTCATTGCGACGAGCCGCCTGCCCCACCTCGAAGGGGCTTATACGCTGGTCGGACAGGTCGTGAAGGGAATGGAGTTGATTGAAGCCCTTAATGCCGGTCAGCCGCCGAAGAACCCTAGCCGAATTATCCGCCTTCGCGTCGCTGCCGACGTGAATGAGGAGTAGGATTCTCAATTTCTCTAGGCCTTGACCTCCGGAAGGTCGAAGTAAAAGGCGCAACCCTCTCCGCTTCGTGACACAAATCCGATGTCCCCTCCCATTCCCTCCACGATCATCTTCGCGATGTTGAGACCAAGCCCCGTTCCCGAGGTGGCACGTGAATTCGAGCCGTCCGTTTGCGAGAATTTGTCGAAGACCCGGTCTTGGAACTCGGGTGGAATTCCAGGCCCGTAATCTTGCACGGTGGTGCGGATCATTCCGTTCTCGCGGCTGGCAAAGACCTCGACCGTGTTCCCGTTAGGAGAGAACTTCGCGGCGTTGGACAGGAGGTTTGCGAGGACTTGCTGAAACTTCTGTGGATCAGCGTTGATCTTGACGCCTGGCAAGCCGTTGACGAGCTCGAACGGTGTGTTTTTGCTGCTTCCCAATGCTTGATTGACGGCAATGGAGCTCTTGAGGGCCGGCAAAAGATCGAGAGGCTGCAACTGGTAATCCATGGTTCCGGACTGGATCTTTTGCGTATCCAGAATATCGTTGACGATGAGCAGCAGGCGGTCGCTGTTGCTTTTGGCGATCTCAATCAACCGTCTGGAGTCGTCAGAGTGCTCTCCTGTAACCCCCGCGGTTAGA
>Ga0114999_10000697_pt1 | contig 49243 bp, 34 predicted proteins | sample ArcticOcean_MG_C_3_FD_89820 | JGI IMG/M metagenome (GOLD analysis project Ga0114999, IMG submission 89820) | Marine microbial communities from western Arctic Ocean - ArcticOcean_MG_CB8_126 | ecosystem: Environmental > Aquatic > Marine > Oceanic | place: Arctic Ocean: Canada Basin | collected...
AGAAGAGGCTGCTGCTACTACAGAAGAGGCTGCTGCTACTACAGAAGAGGCTGCTGCTACTACAGAAGAGGCTGCTGCTACTACAGAAGAGGCTGCTGCTACTACAGAAGAGGCTGCTGCTACAGAGGCAACACCAGAAGCCCCCAAAATTACAGTGCTCAACTACACTAAGTACTCATCTGCTTCAATCAATGAGGCTATTAAATTACAGGAAACAAAATTAGCAAGTAGAAAGTCATCAATTATCGCGATGCTTTTTCCTGTAGGTGCGATGAAATCTGAGGGTGGATTTAGTGGTGTACCCTTCAACACAATGGAAGTTGTGCTTACTAGTGCTCAAATTGATGAAATGCTTAGTAGTGTTGAACAATGGTTCGAAAACGATAGTTGTATGGGCAAAGATAGCACGGAGGCGTATTGGCAAAGACAAGAAGCCTTATCAGAATATCGTACATGGCTTGAAGGAGGAGCTGATGTAGCTTCACAGCGAGCAGTATGTCCAGAAACTCGCGTGGTATTGGTAGCTGCACTACCTACGTGGACACTCAGTTCATTCCGATATGTTTTACTCCATGAATTCTATCATGCATTCCAGCAAGATTTGGAGACTGAAGGGCTTTGCCGACAACGTTCCGAAATGCCTAACAAAAATACAGTTTGGATGGTGGAGGGGGCGGCTCACTACCAAGCTACATGGGTTTTAAGGGAACTCCAAGGCGATGCACCTTCAAGCTATATTGATGAAATTTTACTTGGGGCATTAAACGGGAGCATAGAGAATGGGCCCATTCTCTATGACAATGCTACATCTATAGCAGGAGCGGCGGCGCTACGATTGATGATTCAACGAGGCTTGCTAGCTGAACAAGCTGTGTTTGATGCGTCACTATTTCATTCCTGTGCTAGGGAACTTGTATATAAAAGTGATGAAGCCGACATGATCTTTATTAGAAATTCTTGGCACTTGATTGTGAAAAATAATGACTCTTATGAATTTGCTTCTCAGGCTCTCCAATAGGAGGAAAATTTAAAGTTGCTCAAAAGTAACTTTAAATTGCGTGAGCTTTATAAAAGAATTTTAATTTAGGAACTTCCAAAAAGAACGCTTAGTGATGCAAGATGTCTTTTCTACGAAAATTTTAGGCAAACCTTAAGGCAAGTCACAACACTGAATATAACTTTTCTAAAACTGCCCCGGCTGGGTCATACAGTAAATGACTCAAAACATTGCTTCAACTTAAGCAGGTTCGTAAACGAGTTCCAGTTTGGGGACTTCTAAGAAAGGACTTGCTGTGTGCGCACGCGCTTGCGTCCCCGGCTTCAATTGAGGATCCTTCATAACTTTTAATAGTGCTTTTGAACCAATAACCGCTTCACTTCGTGCAAGTTGATAACCAACACAAAAATGTTTACCTAATCCAAAACCTAGATGACTTGCTTGGCCACCTTCATAGTAACCAGTTCTTAAATCACGCCCGAAATAAAGGTCTTCTCGAAAAATATTAAACTCATCAGGATCTTTGAACACACGATCGTCGTGGTTACCACCATAAATTGATAAGTGAACTACCTCACCAACTGGAATCGTCTGTCCATACAGTTGAACAGGAGAAATTACTTCACGAGTTTGACTGCCAGCTGGAGCAGTAAGCCGCATGGTTTCAACAAAAACACGATCCATAAGATCAGGGTCTTTTTGGACTTCTTTAAGCTGCACAGGATTCTTCATTAAGTGATACCACATACTAGCGATAACCTTGTCTGTGGTTTCACCGCCAGCAACGAGTAACAAACTTGCAAATGCCTTTATATCTTCTGTGTCCATACGTGTGCCTTCTACCTCAGCAACGCAAAGACGAGAAATCAGATCATCACCAGGGGTAACACTACGTTCATCTATAAGCCGATCAATATATCGATGAAACGCTTGATTAGCTTGAATTCCTATAGCTCGTTGTTCTTCATTGCCAGTCAGGCCATCCATCATAGCTGGATACCACTCATTAAAAGTCGCATGATCTTTTTGGGGCAAGCCGAGCATATCGATAATTACCTTCACGGGAAGGCGAGCACTAAATGCATCAATTAAGTCAACTTCGCCTTGTTGATGAATACTTTCTGCAATACTTTCTGCATTTTGAAGAGTAAATTTATCAATTAATTCTTGAGTGTTTTTTTCAATAATAGGTAACAATGTTTCGAGTTTTTTCCCAACAAATTCAGGGGCAACTACATTACGTCGCTGAGTATGCTCAGTCCCATCAAATTGCATCATCGTTGTGCCGAAAACAATTCCCATAAAATCTGCGTACAAACGATTCGAATAATGCACATTATTATCACGAAAGGCATTCACAACATCGTCATATCTAGTGAGATACCACTGTCCATGTTCTGCGTCATGATATAGAGGGTAGTGATCACGTAATATTTTGAGTGCAGGATATGGATCGAGCCAATATTCGGGAGTCATAAAAATTGAAGGATCAAACTTTGGTGGTTTGTTGGTCATCAATACCTCTACTAAGCGTACAAGCTGCTAGCACCATTACTTGAATTTCTGAACGTACTCACGTCTATCGCCGGAATCGTTCCATGTTAAAACTCTAGTTGGTGTATATGAAACAATCACACGATCTGGTGTATTTGCAATGTGATCATATGATGATTCCCAATTGTCACCGCCATATTTGCGAGCAATCTGTTCAGTCATATTGCCACCCAATCCTGGTACAACAACTGTATCTTCACCAGCTAAAACTACTGTTTGCTGAGGGGGACCAGGTTCATCGATGCACAAACTTATACGTGGATCACGCTTTAAATTACGTGTCTTCAGTCTAGGTTCTGTAGTACTAAAGAAAACTTTACCATCTTCCCAAAGAAACCAAATTGGTGTGAGTTGGGGGAAACCATCAGGATTAACTGTTGCTATAATCGCGTTCCTTGGCGCTGAAAGAAAATCGTTCATTTCCTGATCTGTCATTGGCATGTTGAACTCCTAAAACTATTTCTGTATTTCATAAACTGGGGGGCGTCCATCACGATGTGCAACTGAAGCGGGTAAAGGTTCAGTATTTTTTTTGGCATCACTACCTGCTGACCAACCCCAGTTACTCATAATCCTATATTCTGTCATTCTCCATTTGTCACCATCATCCCGAAAAGTTCCCTGATACATACCACCACCGATAGAAGGATTACCTCCAGAGGTCATAAAATAAGCGCTCAGCTCTGCCTTTGAACAATCAGGAGCGACATTGATAGCAATATTACAAGCATGATGTCCTCCGCTTAAACGGGGCTCGTGTGCTGAATGATCAGCATAAAGTGGGCGAATCTCATCCCTGCCATGGAAATCTAAATTTTTCATCGTTCCAGGGGGGAAATTAACTACTTCCAAATGTGCATCTTCGGCAAAGACATCCATTATTCCGTCTGTATAACCAATATCAAGATTATAAAGATATTCAGTGAAGGTACTTTGAACAGCCCTTTCGGCTTCTAGCCTAGCTATCCTAATTTTTAATTGTTTAATTTCATCTTCCATAATTACCTCTTCTTAGAGGAATAGGGTACCTCAGATAATTGCATTTGCAACAATCTAATTAAAATAAGTAGATTGTTTAATGAAAGGAAAGTGGTAGCAGGGCGGGGGATCGAACCCCGGACCTCACGATTATGAGTCGTGCGCTCTAAACCATCTGAGCTACCCTGCCATATGTTCAGACTAGAACGGTGTTAAGGGTGGCGCAATTCGATACTAAAGATATTTTTCCAAAGCCGTTGGATTCCACAGTGTTTTTTGACCCTCTTTCAAGTCAATAATGATCGCTGAACCAACAGAATCTGAAGAAAAAGGGGAAGGAGCACCTGAATAAACTGCTTCTACTCCATGTGCACTAACTACTTGCTGCACCTCCCAATGTCCTAATGCGATGTAATCAAATTTTCGATCGATTAGCCTAAGATCTTCAGGGCTAATTCGTAGGGAACGTTCGGTGTCTTGCCCATCCAACGCAAAATGGCCATGGGCGACTGCTACAGACCATGATTTTTTATCAAGACTCGGTACATCTTGTAATGGACGAATAGTGCAGTCATCGTCAACTGCACGGCCCCAAACTTGAAGATCATAGCCATCTAAAAAAAGAGTTGTGCCAGCTGAGTTATTCAACAGATGTAGTCGTGATGCGATTAAATTACTATTAAACCTAGCATACGGACCAAATTTACCTATTGGATCATGATTTCCTGGAAGAAGCACTGTTTCACCAGGAAAACGATTTATTTCCCTGGCAGCAAAATCTAAGACATCATCCTTTACCCGTCCATTATCAAAAAAGTCACCCACAATAAGTAAAATATCTGCACTTTCCTTAATCGCTAAATTGATCACTGCTGAAAATGCATTTTCCATTTTTTTGTTACGTTCGTCTTCACGTCCACGGGGGCTAGATGAAAATGCACCCAAATGTACATCAGAAGTATGAACAAGTCTTAAATTACGTCTCTTATAGTCAATCATTTTAAAATCACCAACATAGGCTACACGAATCCGGATATCAGCTACAATCAAGAAGTTAAGATGAATTCCTTAAAAGAACAAGTTAGTTTAAGTGGACCACCACGCCGCACTGCTATTGTGACTGGCGGAAGTCATGGACTTGGGCTAGAAATCGCTCGTGCTCTCGCACTTGCAGGTGCTGAAGTCTGTATTGCTGCTAGAGGCGAGCATCGATTACAACAAGCACAACAAAACTTAAGTAGTGAAGTTGGACGAGAAATTCTTGCAATCCAAGCAGATGTTACAAAAAGCTCTTCATGTGAAAGTTTGATTACGCAAACGCTATCATCTTTTGGAAGGTTAGATATTCTTGTTAACAATGCAGGTATTGGTGATGGGCCTGGACGAGGGAAGAGTGTGTGGGAATTAAGTGATGATGAGTGGAGAGATGCTATTGCAGTGAATTTAGATGGCACTTTTTATTGCACCAGAAGTGTGATTCCAATCATGCAACAGCAACAAACTGGGGTTATTTTGAATATAGCTAGCGGTATGGGAATGCGCGCAACACCGCAAAGCCCTGGTTACGCAGCTTCAAAAGCAGGTGTTATTAATTTGACACAAACAGTTTCTGCCGCTGTAGCGCGTGATTATATCCGAGTAAATTGCATAACTCCAGGACTTGTCGCGCAGCAGCCTGCAGCTAACACTGAAGAAAGCCAACAGCAAATTGAAAGGGGACAATTTATTCCTATGGGACGTTTGGGTGAAGCTTGGGAATTAGGGCCACTAGCTCTTTTTCTTTGTTCTGATGCATCTTCTTACGTTACAGGAGCAAATTTTTGTATTGATGGTGGGGGCCTTGCCGGTGGTGTTGCACCTACCGGTTATCAACTTGACATGATTGAAGGAATCAATGGCTGAATGGCAACGCTCCCCCGGATTTGATTTATCTAACAAAAAGGTTTTAGTTGTAGGATTTTCAAATCCTTCAGGTGAATCAATAGCTATTGCTTTAGCGGAAGCAGGTGCTGATGTGGCTACGGCTTCTGCCACAATGAATGGGGATGAAGTAATGGCTGCTAAGCGTGCAAGTAAAAAAATTAGAGAGCTTGGTAGGAAAACTATTAGCCAAGGCTGGGATGTTACCTTACCAGTCAATATCCAGGTTGGATTAAAACAAATAATCAAAGAATTTGGCTGCCCTGATGTTGTTGTGTACAACGCGGATTTAACTTTGGCAAAACCTCTTGTCAAAACAAGTGATTCGGAATTTAGTAGAATTCATCAAGTTAATCTTCATGGTGCATTTGCAACAGCTCGTTCCTATGTACGTGATCTTAAAGACAGTAAGGGGAAAATAATTTTTGTAAGTAGCATTTTTGGATCGAGAGGAATTAGCAATACTGCTGCGTATGCAAGTGCTAAAGCAGGAGTAACAGGATTAACACTTGCATTAAGTCAGGAGCTCTCACCCCAGATAACGGTCAACTGTATAGCAAGTGGCTGGATGAGCTGGACATCAGGTAGGGGTTCAGATGTACTAGAAGAGAATCGTTTGTTGCGTTTTATACCAGCAAGAAGGTTTGGTGAACCTTCTGAAATTCGAGCTTTAGTAGTGTTGCTGGCATCAGAAGCATCAAACTATATAACTGGTCAGGTTTTTAACATCGATGGCGGTGTTACTACGCATTTGTAAAATGATAACTCCTCAAAGACAAAAAATAGTGCTTCGGATTATTTCCGTTAAAAATATAATATGAGTGAAAAGCTACCACTTTCTGGTGTAAATGTACTCGAACAATGTGGTTGGAATGGCGTGTTAACAGGAAGGCTTTTAGCTGAGGCAGGAGCACATGTCATAAGAGCTTTTCCAAAAAATAAAGACCCTCTTGATAGTGAGCCTCCTTTTTTTGGAGATAGTGAGATCTCGATTCAAAGCACTTGGTTTAATGCGGGAAAACAACTATTTACATTAGCGGATGGAGTTCAAGGTGAAAAAGAATTTCTTGAATTAGTTAACCAGGCAGATATTCTTATCGAAGATTGGGGATCGAGTAATAACAAATACCCAGATGATTTACTTCAAAATCTGACAAAAGATCTTGTTCACCTTGCCATAACCCCAATGGGCTTAGAAGGACCTTGGGCAAATATCTCTGCTAACGATCTTATCCTAGGAGCTCTTAGCGGAGGGGTTTCTATAACTGGAACATCAGATAAAGCCCCGTTGAATAGTTATGGTTATCAAACATACAATGCTGCAGGTTTCTATGGAGCAATTAGCGCGCTCGCAGCAATGCGTTTACGTGATATAACTGCGCAACCTCAAAAGGTTGATCTATCAATCCATGAAGCAATGGTCACGTGTACTGAACAAATTTTGATGCAGTGGTTTTTTCCAGAAGGTCGTTGGGATCCGGTGGCTAAAAGGCAAGGTAGCCTGCATTGGAGTGGTGGATATGAAGTAGACAACGATCGCAATGGTAGAGGGGTGATGGTGACCTCATCGCTTGGATTACAAGAAGCTCTGATTCCTTGGCTCAACGAGACTGGTTTTGGGAGAGAACTTGCAGACAAGGAAAAATTTCCCGATCTTATTTCTCTCGTAAAAAAAATGCCTCTCATAATGGAAACATTGCGCAATTGGGTCTCGGTTAATGATGCGGAGGAACTATTTAGTGAAGGCCAAGCACGACGTTTACCTTTTGGTGCAGTGTGGAACATCGGGGAGGCCGTTCAGAGTGCTCAAGCAAAAGCTCGAAAGTATTTCAAAGATCAATCAATTCCCAATTATGGCGTTACAAAATTTCCCGGAAATTATTTTCGGATAACAGAAAGCAATACTCATTTGCAACCAGCTATTTCTTCAAATGACTTATGGAAACAATCCCGTGAAAAAAGTGGGGCACAGGGTAAGCATACTAATCACGAACCACTTCAAGGAATACGTATTTTAGATTTTACGCATGTTCTAGCAGGTCCATTTGGGACACGAATCCTTGCAGATTTAGGTGCTGAGGTAATTCGGGTAGGCACTGCATCCCGAAATGCCGGAGCAAATAATCCACAGCACCCTTACTACAATTGTTGGAATCGAAACAAAAAAAGTGTATCCATCGATATTAGTACCGAGCAAGGGAAGGAGGCTGCTCAAGGATTGGCCGGTAATTGCGACATAATCATTGAAAATTTTTCAGCAGGTGTTTTAGCACGATGGGGTCTAGATTATCAGTCTTTGGCACCTAACCATCCTCGATTAAGCGTTATATCTATGGCCGGAATGGGAAGCAGTGGTCCCTGGAGTGATTTTGTGACATTTGCCCCAACTATCCATGCTTTAACAGGGCTAACTTGGGCAACTAATTATCCAGAACAGCATGATGTTGGACTAGGCTATTCAATGTGTGACCATCTTAGCGGCTTAGCAGCATCACTTGGTGCATTAGAAGTACTAGAACATCGAGAAAAAACAGGAAAAGGTCTTCCCATCGATTTATCTCAATATGAAATCGGCCTGGCAACGATGGCACCTGCATATCTCGATTACTTTTCAAATAATCATGATCTTGAACCATCAGGTAATCGGGATGCCTATAAACGCTGGGCTCCTCAAGGGATATATCCATGTCAAGGTATTGACCGTTGGATAGCTATAGCTATAGAAACTGATGAGCAGTGGGTCGAACTTTGCGCTCTGATGAATAAAACTGAACTAGTTAAAGATTCTCGTTTTCAAGATTTAAAAAGTCGATTGAAAAACCAAAATGAAATTGATGGATTTATTACTGAATGGACAATTACACAAGAACGTTATGCAATTATGGAACTATGTCAGAGTAAGGGATTACCGGCTGGAGTAGTTCAAGATGGCGCAGATTTAGGTGAAAACGATCCACAACTTCAAGATCGGGGATTTTTTAGATATATCGAGTCTGAAGCCTTAGGTAAACATTTGTCTGATGTTTTCCCTGCACGATTTAATGGACAACCCCTCAAATCAGCACTAGGAGCCCATGCCCTAGGGAGTGACACCTTCGATGTTTTCACGAATATAGTGGGTTTCGAAACTGAAAAAGTTGCTGATTTGATTACACAAGGTATTCTTTCATAAATGCATTTGTTTGTTTACCAAATACTTAGGATAGTGGGAAATTGTGAATCTTAAACTGTATTCTTCTTTACATAACAAAAAGAAACTTTTTCGACCAGTTAAGGAAGGTGAAGTAAGTATTTATGTTTGCGGAGTAACTCCTTACGATGTTACTCATCTAGGGCATGCATTTTCATATGTTCACTTTGACGTATTACGCAGGTATCTATTGGCAAACGGATTGGCAGTAAAATATGTTCAGAACCTAACAGATATCGATGATGACATGATTATGGTTTCCAAACGTATGAACGGTAAGCCAATCGCTGAAATTCGAGATGCTAATGATGCGCTACTACGTAAAGATCTAGATGACCTTAATGTTCTAAGACCCAATGTATATCCATATGCAACGGATCATATCGAGGAAATAATTTTGGCAACGGCAAAGCTAGTACAGCAAGAAAAAGCATATGCTGTTGATGGCGATGTATTTTTTATAGCAGAAAAATTTAAAAATTATGGGTCTCTAAACCATTCAACCTATGAAGATTTACTCGAAAAAGAAAATCCAGAAGCAAAGCAAAGATCTAAACGTCGTCGGCCTTTAGATTTTCTTCTTTGGCAAAAGTCCCCTGATGATGAACCTGGATGGAACTCCCCTTGGTCACGCGGACGACCTGGTTGGAGTATTGAATGCACAGTAATGTCTGTTACGCATCTTGGAGAACAGATTGACATTCATGGAGGAGGAAGTGACCTTTTATTTCCGCATCACGAAAATGAAATTGCCCAAGCAGAAAGTTTATCCGGTAAAACCCCTTTTTGTAATTGGTGGATGCACAACGGGATGCTTCAACTCAATGGAGTGAAAATGAGCAAATCTTTGGGAAATCTTGTGCTTGTTCGTAATCTTCTCAAAACTATTGAACCTGACCATTTACGTTTATATCTGATAAGCACGCATTACCGTGAAGATGCGAATTACCAAGAAGGACAAATTGTGGCAATACGTGATCTTTATCAAAAGTTTAAAGATGCATGCGCCCAAGCAAATGACTTGCCAGTTTCCATGATTGTTCGAGAAGAATTTGAAACAGCGATGCAGGATGATTTAGATACCCCTCGGGCTCTTATGGCTTTATCTAGAACAGCTGATCGAATACTGAGTGGTAATCATGATCCCGGAGAATCCGAGGCTCTTCGAGAATCGCTGGAGATTTTAGGTTTTGCGTTTGCAAAAGCACGTGGACCTGCAAATAACGATTTTTCCCCGTAATAAATTTGGAGCCTAGTTAATATCCGCTCCTACATCTTCTTGCCTATGAAGACTTAATCCGAGTTCCAATTCTTCGATCACAGTTTCTGCTAACTCAACCGTAGTATCGTGGGGAAGATGTCCTAGCCATGCATCATGAGCTACTTTTTGAACCTCTCCTATACCATGTGCTACTTCTGCGGCCGCAACCTCTTGTGTAACAGCAAGCTGGCGTTGGACTAAACGTTCTCTCAATATATGTTTAATAAGATCTCTTGCTCGTTTCTTAACTTCAGAAAGGTCCAGATTAGGAGCTCTACGACTAAACAAATAATCACGTCTTTCTGAGATAAGATCGCTATCTACAGAATTTTCACTAGACAAGATAGGCTCACTAAGCCAATTACGAAAGACTTCACGATCTATAGAATTCGTGAATAAATCTAGCGGTAAATTTTCCATCTCGTCTCTTAAGCCTGCATTTTGCAACATGGTTGATAGCAGCACTTCATGAGCTGTCAATATAACTTCCCTTGCTATAGATTTTTTAGCTTCAGGTGATTTTGAACGGCTTTTTACTGCACTGTTAACATATTCTTCATGTAAACCCAATCGACGAGCAATATCCTGAATATGACGACCCCGTATCACTGGATCTCGTATTGCACCGAGAATAGGTTTAATTCGATCTATCAATCTACTTGCTTCTTGTGGAGTACTAAGTGGTTCATTATCAATTGTTCGATTGATCATAAAATTAATAAATGGACTTGCATTTTCAAGCGCTTTTTTCCAAGCATTAGTATTTTCACGTACAAGTAAATCTGGATCTTGGCCATCTGGTAGCAGTGCAACATACAGATCTAGGCCTGAATTTTCTGTAAAATTTTCTGCACTACGCACTGCATTACGCATATCTTTTTCTGTTGACATGTTTAAAACCAACTGTCCTGCTCTCTCAATTGCATTCTGACCTGCTATATCAGGATCCAGTGCAAGAATAACCTTATTCACAGAGCGATTTAAAACACGTGAATGCATCTCAGTCAAAGAAGTCCCCATTGTGGCAACGACATTCATGAATCCTGCCTGCCAAGCACTAATAACATCAAAATATCCTTCTACTAAAACAATTACGCCACTTTCTTTAGCTGGCTTAGCTGCATCATTCAAGCCATAAAGGATGTTACCTTTATCAAAAAGTTTTGTTTGTGGGGAATTTAAATATTTTGGCTCACCTTCTCCTAGAATTCTTCCTCCCAAACCAACTAGAGTTTCTCGATTATCTAATATTGGAAAAATAATACGTCCACGAAAACGATCGTAGGGCGGGGAACCTCGATCAGACTCAGCTAAAACACCAACAGCAAGACCTTCCTCATCTGTAAACCCATTATCTTTTAAGAGCTTTCTTATTGCTCCCCATTCATCTGATGCCCAACCCAATTGGAAATGTTCAATTGTTTTATTCGAAACCCTGCGATTCTCTGTTAAATATTGTCTTGCAATTTCACCACTCGGAGCTTTGAGATTTTGTTTGTAGAACTCTACAACTACTGCTAAGCATGCTTTTAAACGATCTTTTTCTTTAAGGTTCTCAGGAGTACTCGAGACCAATTGTACTCCAGCCTCCCGTGCCAAAACTTCAAGTGCATCACGAAAATCCAAATTTTCTTTTTTTTGTAAAAATGAGAAGACATCGCCACCTTCTCCACATGACCCAAAACAACGCCAAGTTGCACTATCTTCGAATACATAAAAGGAAGGCGTTTTTTCGGTATGAAATGGACATAGACCACGATGATTACGTCCGGATTTTTGTAATTTTACCGTACGACCTACTAAATCTGTTAATGAAATACGCTGTTTAACTTCTGCAACCGAGTCCACACCTATATCTTAACGATCAGTTGAAAAAGTTGTCATCAATTCTCATCGTTTTCGGACTGAGTAGTTGATTTGGGATTTGCAAGAGTTACGTGTGCCAAAACAGTATCTTCAATTTTAAGAATAATCTCGATTGATTCACCTTCATCCTGTGGAATAGTTAAAGCTGTTAACACTTTACTTTGGTTTGTATTTAAAGCTAAACTCAGCGTTTTTATAAGACGCTCAGCCCCCACGCTGATCTCAATCACTGCAGAATTGGTTGCAACAGGTCCCCCATCATTGCGAACAGTCACACTCATAGTTCTACCATCAGAAGCAATCGTTGGCACTAAAGTAAGTTCTGGTCCATCCACTGGCGCAAACACAAGGAAATTGGTTGTATTGTTGTCCTCATTCGCTTCTTCAATATCATTGGTCGGATCAATAGTGATCTCGACGAGCTGCTGATCTGGAAGAATTTCGTCTAGGGTAAACGATACTTTCGCAGTACCATTCGCATCCAACCAAACGCTAAATGCTCGTTGTATAGAATTAATCAACGGATTGTAGATTGCAACAATCAACGGCCCCCCGAACTTCGTTGTCGAAATGTTGCTAATTGTAACTGTAAGCGTAGTTCGATTAGCTGTAATTACTGCATTCGAAGCAAAAAAGTCAGGGAATCCACGCTCTTCAGTAGGGGAAGGGCGTGGCGTAGGTGTAGAAGTTTGGGTACCTTCAGTATCAGGATCATTCGAGTTCTTATTGTCATTATCGATCACAGGTAATACTGATAACAATCCACTTACTACAAAGGCAAAACGTTGTGCCCACAACCCTTCTTCTCGTTCAATTTGAAGCCACTCGACATTCAGATCTTTTCCTATTACAGTCACCACTTCGCCAGGTTCTAAAACACCTACACTTTCATATTGTAAACCCGGCCCCAAACGTACAGTTACTGCTGTAACCACTTCTGCTTTAAGGCTAGCATGGGGTTGTATTTCCTCAACGGCTACAAAAAGACTAAAGAATTTGGAATCAACAACAGTCCCAGTTGTTGTTAATGCCCTTATAAATAATTCATGTTCACCTGCAAAAGGAATACGTGCATATAGTAAAACATCATAGTTATACTTCCCGGTTGGTAAGCGGGCTAACATCTGATCAACACGACGTCCATCAGTGTATAGCTCAAAGCTCTCTATAGCTTGATTTGAAGATACTAAAACTCTTATAGCAACATCTTCGTTCAAAGGAACTGTCGCACCATCGACTGGTGATTCAATCTGAAAATCAGTTTGTACTACAATTTGCATTGGAGCATCATTATTATTCATATTAAGAAATCTGATTAGTAAAAATGAAAGTAAACCGATAAATAAAAGAGCTAAAACTACAAATAAGTAAAAGATTGGTTGACGACGTTCATCGATCTCTTCTGAAGCACGATATCTCGTTGTTGGGGTAATACGATCAGATGATGTTCGTCGAACAATCGGTGTTTGAGGAACTTGAGGAGGCCGAGAACTTGGATCAGCACCAATCACAAAGTCGTTTTCTGTAGGAGATGCACTAGGTTCATCCCCACCTATTATTAGATCTGAATTTCCTAAAGGATTTTTTTGCTCAGAATCAACCATGTAACTCCACTATCGCTATAACAAGTCCTAGCGGCAATTATGCATCTCTACTTTGGGCGTATAGCAGCCTGTGCTGCAGCCAAACGTGCTATCAAAACACGATAGGGTGAACAAGAAACATAATCTAAACCAAGATCATGACCGAATGCAATTGATTTAGGATCACCACCATGTTCCCCACAAATACCGAGTTTAATTGTAGGTTTTATGCGTCGACCACGTTCAACTGCAATTTCCATAAGCTGACCAACTCCTTGAACATCAAGAGTTACAAATGGATCTGCTGTTAGCACTTCTTTCCGTACATATTCGGGTAAAAATCGTCCGGCATCATCACGTGATATACCAAGTGTTGTCTGCGTCAAATCATTTGTACCGAATGAGAAAAAATCTGCATGTTCAGCAATTTGGTCTGCAGCAACACATGCTCGAGGTAGCTCGATCATAGTACCCACACTGTATGGTACTTGAACGCCTTTCTCTGCAATTACGTTTTCAGCTGTTTTAACTACAAGATTGCGAATTTGTTCTAATTCTTGGGGCATACCTACTAACGGAACCATTATTTCTGGACGCGCGTCAACACCCTCTTTTACCAAGGTACACGCTGCCTCCAGAATGGCTTGTGTTTGAACTTCATAGATTTCTGGGTAAGTTACAGCTAATCTCACGCCTCTATGGCCAAGCATGGGATTAAATTCGTGTAACTGCTCAATTCTTTGTATAACAATCTCTGTACTAACTTGTAAAGCTTGAGAAACTCTCTGAATTTCCTCTGTACCTTGAGGAAGGAATTCGTGTAATGGTGGATCTAACAATCGAATTGTTACAGGAAGCCCAGCCATGGCACGAAGAATACCTATGAAATCTTCTCGCTGAACTGGTAAAATTTCTCTTAATGCATCACGGCGGTCTAGCTCATTGCTAGCAAGGATCATTTTTCGAACTGCCAAAATTCGATCCTCACCAAAAAACATATGCTCAGTACGACACAAACCAATCCCTTCTGCTCCAAACTCGCGTGCAAGTACAGCATCTTCAGGAGTATCAGCATTAGCTCTAATGCCTAATCGTCGTTCACGATCGGCCCACACCATCATCCGCTCAAATGTTTCTGGTAATACAGAGTCTACTAATGGCATTGCCCCGACCATTACTTCACCAGTGGAACCATCAATCGAAATTATGTCACCACGTTTTATTATCTGAGCCGAAGCATCATCGATTATTTTTACAGTACCGGCGCTGCTATCTATAGCTAGTGTTCCGCAACCAGCGATACAGGGTTTTCCCCAACCACGAGCAACCACGGCAGCATGGGAGGTCATGCCACCACGAGCTGTCAAAATACCACGTGCTGCTAACATGCCCTGAATATCTTCTGGACTAGTTTCTACACGAACTAGAATTACTTCTTCTCCACGTTCAACCCATTCAGATGCCTCTTTTGCAGTAAAGACTACTTTTCCAACTGCTGCACCGGGAGAAGCAGGTAAGCCTTTCGCGATAACATCACGTGGCGCATCAGGATCCAAAATAGGATGCAGCAATTCAGAAATTTGTTCAGGGTCTTGTCTTAATAATGCCTCAGCTTCATCGATCATACCTTGATCGACTAGATCGACAGCAACGTTAACCATTGCGGAGCCTGTACGTTTCCCATTCCTAGTTTGCAAAACCCATAGCTTATTTTGCTGAACAGTAAACTCTATATCCTGCATGTCTTTAAAGTGTGTCTCAAGCAATTCGCATGCATCCAATAATTCATTAAAAACCTTGGGCTGTAATTCTTCTAAAGAAATCCCGTTATCACCTTCTTTACTAATAGGTTGAGGTGTTCTAACGCCGGCAACAATATCTTCACCTTGTGCATTGGTAAGAAATTCTCCAAAGATTGCGCGTTCTCCAGTTTTAGGATTACGTGTAAATGCCACTCCTGTTGCGCAATCGTTACCTAAATTTCCAAAAACCATAGCTTGAACGTTTACAGCCGTGCCCCAATCATTCGAGAATCCATTGAGTTCACGATAAATTACCGCACGTTCACTATTCCATGAAGCGAATACGGCGCCAATTGCTGACCATAACTGCTCCCAAGGATCCGTTGGAAACACAACATCAAGTTTTTCGGAGATTTGTAATTTAAACTCGGAAACTAATTCTTTTAAGGCTTCAACTGGTAGATCAGGATCATCAATAATATTCAAGGATGCTTTTTTTTGTTCTAACAATTCCTCAAATGGATCCTTTTCTAATCCTGCTATTTGCCGAATATTTAGGACTACATCTCCATACATTGCAATAAAACGACGATATGAATCGTAAGCGAAACGAGGATCATTTGAACGATTTGCTAAGCCTTCCACCGTTACGTCGTTGAGACCTAAGTTAAGAACTGTATCCATCATTCCAGGCATTGAAACGCGTGCACCAGACCGTACTGAAACTAAGAGCGGGTTGTCTGGATCTCCAAATTTTGCGCCTGTAATTAATTCAATATGTTTAAGTCCAGCCATCACCTGTTCTTTTAGTATTTCTGGATAACTACCATCTAAGTCGTAAAAGGCAGTACATACATCTGTGGTAATAGTGAATCCTGGAGGTACAGGCAATCCTAAATTGCTCATCTCTGCTAGCCCAGCCCCTTTTCCTCCTAAAAGGTCACGCATATCTGTATTTCCCTCAGCACGACCATCTCCAAATTGATATACCAATTTCCCTGGAAAATCACCCTCTTTAACTGTTGCAATATTTGGCGATGCCATAACTTACTCCCTTATACAAAAAGTACGCACGAAACATTGTACTACTGGTGCTGATTCAGGCATCGTGAAATAAAGAATTTTTATTTTCTTACTAAGTTATGCAGAAAAGAAACCTATGCTTACTCTACCGTAACCGTTTTAGCTAGATTTCTGGGTTGGTCTATTTCACAACCCCGCTCATAAGCAACGTAATAAGCTAAGCATTGCATTGGAACTATTGCTACAAATGGTTCTAAAAGTTTTGTAGTTTCAGGCATGAAAATTGCTCCATCAACAATTCTTTCCAATTCATCATCACCTTTAGTTAATAGTGCAAACACTTTCCCATTCCTTGCAAGAATCTGCTGAATATTGCTACTAGTCTTAGTCCTTAAGGAATGTTTTCCTGCTATTGCAATTGTGGGAAAAGTTTCATCAATCAAAGCAATTGGCCCATGCTTCATTTCTCCCGCAGGGTATCCTTCAGCATGTATGTAAGACACCTCCTTCATTTTAAGGGCACCTTCCATAGCAATTGGAAGAGTAGTGCCACGTCCCAAAAAGAGTATATGGTCAAAATTGGCCAGTTGTTTAGATAAAATCCTCACTCCTTCTAGAGTCTGCAATTGTTTTTCTACCATTGCTGGCATTCCGAGAAGCTGAAGAATATGCATTTCAAGATCGGCTTCAGTTAGTCGATCTTGCTTTTGTGCTAACTTCAAAGAGAGAAGGTACAAAGCAACTAGTGAAGTCGTAAAAGTTTTAGTTGAAGCAACTCCACGTTCAATTCCTGCTCGAGTGTAAATAGTTCCGTCAGCAATACGGCTTGTTTGTGAGTTTACGGAGTTACTAATCGTGATTTGCAGCACTCCTTGCTCCTTCGCAATATTCATGGCTTCCAAAACATCAACGGTTTCACCTGATTGGCTAATTGAAACCAGAAGAGTTTTTGGAGGTAGTACTACTTGACGATTAAGAAACTCCGACGCATTTATCACATCAGTTGAAAGGCCTGATATTTCTTCTACATAAGATTGTCCAATTAGAGCTGCATGAAAGCTAGTACCCATACCTATAAAAATTACGTGTTTAATGCTTGCTAACAACGATTCTATCGGTTCTATTTCAGTGAGATTTAAACTGCACGGATCTACACTGACAAGGCTTTGAATAGTAGCTAACAAAGCTTCGGGCTGATCCATAATTTCTTTCATCATCAAATGTTTATATTGTCCACGATGAACACTTTCAACGTTTAATGTCAAAATGCTTGTTTCCAGTTCCACACTATCTCCGTCTAGCGTAAAAGCAGTAACCCCATCCTGATCCATTTGAACAATCTGACGATTTGTTAGATAAGCAATTTTCTGCGTATGAGGTAACAGCGCAACCACATCACTTGAAATCATTACCTCATCTTTCTGAAAACCAATAACTAATCCTCCTGCGTTACCTAATCGACTACCGATAATTACACCAGGTTCATGAGTACTCATTGCTACAAAAGATTGTGAACCTTCAAGAAGTCGAGCAGCATGAGACACTGCATCAAGTAACGAAAAGCCATCTTCAAGGAATTCTTCAATAAGATGAGCAATTAACTCACTATCTGTTTCGCTTGTGATAGGTCGCCCACGACTCTGCAATTCGCCACGCAAAAGATTATGATTTTGAACAATTCCATTGTGTGCTATTACGACCGATCCAGCATATCCCTGATGAGGATGAGCATTAGAATCGTTTGGGATCCCATGCGTTGCCCAGCGAGTATGACCTATGCCTGTTGTCGCGCTAGGGAGAGGTTTTTTTTTAATATAACTAACTAGCGCAGAAAGATTACCTTTTTTTCTAGCAACCGTGAGCGGATGTTCTTTGTCCGCCACAGCAATACCAGCAGAGTCATATCCTCTATATTCAAGATCTTTTAGCGCTGCCAAAATTATGGGCGGCGCACTTCTTTTACCTGTATAACCAAAAATTCCACACATAAATAGCATTCCTCAAAGAAGGCATCCATACAAAGCATAAAAGACACCTACACTAATTGCTAAGACTTTGCACGAGATATATTTGCTAAGCCAAGAAATTCGTCTTCCCAAGATAAAACAGCAGCGATCATACCTGCATCAAGAGTTTTAGCATTCGTATCATTCAATACACTTGCAATTGAGGTGGCAATAACATCGGTGGGCTGATCTTGAATACCCAAATCACGTTCATTTTTAAGTATAAATTCTATCAACTCACCCTGAATAAAGACACCCTCCTCTTGTAACTGTTCCCAGATCCAAGATGCACATTCGGTAAAAAGTTCCCCTCGTAAACGACCGTTCAATTTATCTACCATAATTTCACAATTGAGCTACCTCGTCTCTGATACGTTTTAAGCGCAATATATTCTCAAGATCAGGACCATCTTTTTGCAAACCAGGTACTTCAAGCAAAAATGGTACTTGAGAAAATGCAGGATGGGACATTATGGCCTTAAAGCCATCATAACCTAGGTATCCGTCGCCAATGTTTTCATGTCTATCACGACCACTTCCGAGAGGTGTTTTGCTATCATTTGCATGTACTGCGAGCAAACGTTCAATACCTACTTCCTTTTCAAATTCTTCCATAACGAGTTCGCAACCTTTGCGAGTACTAATGTCATAACCTGCCGCAAATAAATGACAAGTATCTAAACAAACTCCAATTCTTGAATGTTTTCCACAGTGATTAATAATAGAACCAATTTCTGCGAAACTAGACCCGATCGTATTACCACCACCAGCGCTATTTTCGATAATCAACTTTGCATCAGTATCACTTTCCTCTAGTACTTCTACTAATGCACTACAAATTTGTTTTTCCATTGCTTGAAAACCAACACCCTTATGGCTACCTAAGTGAAAAATTGTTCCAGCAACACCTAACTTTCCGGCCCATTTTGTGTAATTTATTAGCGAAGATTTAGATTTTTCTAAATGGGAACTGTCTTGAGTGGCAAGATTTATTAAATAAATGCCATGAAAGAAAAGGGGAATTTTACTAGAATTTTTAATCTTCTGATATTTAACTAAGGCTTCCTCCTTTACTACAGGATCACGCCAATTGGTACGTCCTGAAATAAACATTTGAATTGCTTCAGCCTCAATTTCTTCAGCTCGATCAAAAATATTATTGATACCACCAGCACTTGAAATATGTGCACCTATTTTCATCTTATGTTTTAAGCTACCTTCATGAGTGATAATCGACTTACTATAAGGTTAGTCTAGTTAAATAGGAAAATACGATGTCTGAAAAAATTACGCTTAATATAACTGGTATGACATGCGAGCACTGTGTGAATGCTGTCTCAAAGTCAACATTATCAATTGAGGGCGTTTCTGATGTCCATGTGGATCTTGAAAGCAATACAGCAGAGATCGCCGGGGAAAACTTCACCATTGATGATATAATTTTAGCAATAAATGATGAAGGGTATCAGGCCACTTTAAAGCAATAAGGTATGAACACAACCATCAATGACATTGTTACTTTAAAAATTGGTGGTATGACCTGTGCTTCTTGCGTAAGACGAGTAGAACGTTCGCTCTCCAAAGTGAAAGGTGTAGAAGAAGCAAGTGTAAGCTTTGCTTCGGAAACTGCACGGGTAACATTTAAAGAAAGTATCAACATTGAAACCCTTATTGTAGCAATAAAAAATGCTGGTTATACCGCAGTTGAATCAGAAAAATTCGATCAACTTCCCGTAAATAAGTTGGGGGTTGTTTTATTAATTATCGGTATAATGCTAGCGATTTTGACAGCTACTTTTGCGATGGCATTAGACATAGCTGCGCTCGCTGTATTAGGTTCGGAACGCTTGACTGCTTGGGGAATACTAATTCTTGCGACAGTAGTACAAATAATATTAGGGTCACAATTTTACAGGAGTGGTATAAAAAGTTTAAAGATGCTTAACCCTAATATGGATGTGCTTATTATTCTTGGGACGTCTATCGCATTTGGTTATAGTTGTTGGGTAGTGATAACGAGCCAGAGCCTCAATATGTACTTTGATGTAAGTTGCGCGATTTTACTTTTTGTAAGTATGGGTAAGTACTTCGAAAGAGAAGCAAAATCAGTAATGGGTAATGTCACTCAGGCTTTATTAAGAATCGTAGAAAAAGAGTCGATCTTGCTCCATAATGGGAGCCAAAAGCTAATACCTACAAAAGATATTACGGTAGGAGACCATCTTCTCGTAAAACCTGGGTCTCGTATTCCTGTAGATGGAATTATTTGTAATGGAAATACAAGCGTAGATGAATCTTTGCTAACCGGAGAACCCTTTCCCATTGATCGTGGGCCTGGTGAAAAAGTTATTTCTGGTTCAGTAAATCAATTTGGCTCGATTGAGATCGAAGCTACAGTAATTGGTAACAATTCAACTGCCCAGAGAATTCAATATTTGATCGAAGAAGCACTTAATTCAAAAGCTAAAATACAGATATTTATAGACAAGGTCGCAGCAGTATTTATTCCCTTTGTAATCATCGTGGCTGGTTGTGTTGCGCTAGGCTGGGGGTTTGGGAACAATTCTTGGACTGATGCGATGATTTATGGAATTGCTGTATTAGTGATTGCATGTCCTTGTGCACTGGGACTTGCCACACCAACAGCAATTCTTGTGGGGAATGGCGTGGCCACTGCTAGAGGAATTTTTATACGTGATGCACAAACCTTTGAAGAAGCAAAAGACTTAGACATTGCAATAATTGATAAAACTGGAACATTGACAGAAGGAAGACCGATTCTGACACATATTTTCCCCGTACATCATTGGAGTGAATCGGATCTGTTAACAATTTTAGCCTCTGCAGAAACTCAAAGTGAGCATCCTTTGAGTTTGGCGATACTGGAAGCAGCAGAAGAGAGGGAATTGGTCTTGGAAAAAGTTCAGGAATTTAAGGCAATTCCAGGACATGGTATTCGTGCTGTTGTGAATGGAAAAAAGGTTATTGCCGGCACGGAAAACTTTGTTGTTTCTGATAGTACGATATCTGCTGATATCGCTGATAAGATCAAATCTCTAAGAATAGAAGGTAGCTTTATTTTTGTATCAGTCGATGAGGAATTTGCTGGCATACTAGCTATTACAGATCGACTGCGTTCTAATGCCCCCCAGGCGGTCAAAAAGCTACGGAAACTTGGCCTTCGCATTATCCTAGTAACCGGAGATAGCTATTCAGCAGCAGCGGTCGTAGCAAGAGAATGCGGTATTAGTGAAATTTATGCAGATGCACTTCCAGAAACAAAGCTTCGTCTTGTAAAGGAATTCCAGAAGGAAGATTTTCATGTGGTTGTGATTGGTGATGGAATTAATGATGCTCCTGCACTTACCCAGGCAAATTTAGGAATAGCTTTAAGCACTGGTTCAGATATTGCAATTGAAACAAGTGGAGTTACTATTCTTCATGGTGATATAACTAAAGCAGCAGAAGCAATAGCTTTGAGTAAAGGGACTTTTAATGTGATTCGCCAAAATGTTGGGTGGGCATTTGGATATAACCTTCTAGCAATTCCCATAGCAGCAGCAGGTTTACTTAATCCAATTATTGCAGGAGCTGCTATGGCACTGAGCTCAGTAAGTGTAATGGCTAACAGTTTGCGTTTATATTCAAAAGGAGGGAATTTTACGCAATCGGAAGAAGTTGGCTATAGCCACTCGAGTTTATCGAATCTGGGTAAAAATAGCTCAAGTCGTTATCCACTTTTGGCTTTTTCAGTTGCTGCTTTTACACTAATTGCGCCTTTTATAATTTTTACAGGTATCTCAAATGGATGGTTTGCTTAAGTTAAAAGATAACAACGATACTGAGTGTTACAATCTGTAGGATGGCTAATACGATAAAAGGGAACATCAAAACGACACGAAAAATTACTGTGGGGAACACCATGATTGGTGGTGGATCTCCAATAGTCGTACAGTCAATGGCGGCCACGCGAACACAGGATTTAGAGGCTACTAGGAACCAGGTTGAACTACTACAAAAAGCGGGCGCGGGATTAATCCGTATAGCTGTTGATAGCAAAAAGGATGTATCTGCACTAGCAGAAATACGTGCTGCGGTTCCTGATGCAAATCTAGTTGTTGATCTACAGGAAAGCTATCGATTGATCAAAGATGTTGCACCTTACGTGGATAAAGTTAGATATAACCCTGGGCATTTATATCATCATGAGAAGAACAAACCTGTTTCTGAAAAAGTTGCTTTTATTGCAGAACAAGCGGCTAAGAACGATTGTGCGATCCGCATAGGTGTTAATTGCGGTTCAGTTGATCCAGATCTGGTAGAAAAGTTTGAGGGTTCTGACGAACCCGGATTTGAAGGAGTTGCTGCAATGGTTGAAAGTGCATTGCAGCATTGTGCACTAATTGAAGAGACAGGTTTTACAAGATACGTTGTTTCTCTAAAAGATAGTGATCCGAAAAAAGTGATTGCTAGTAATCAACAATTTGCAAAAGTAAGACCTGACGTACCTCTTCATTTAGGGGTAACCGAAGCTGGAATGCCACCCGAAGGAATCATAAAAACCCGAATCGCATTCGAGCAATTATTAACACAAAACATAGGTGATACAGTCCGGGTTTCTCTTACACTTCCCTTTGCTGAGAAATGGCGTGAAATTGATTCGGGTAAAAGTATTATTTCAGATATTGAAGCTGGACGTTTTCGATCTATTCCCGATTTTTTTGATCAAGGACTTAATATAATCAGTTGCCCATCTTGTAGCAGAGTGGAGAATGAGGCTTTTATTGAACTTGCGCAGGATGTCAAGGTTATGACCGAATATGCGAAAGAATTTGATATAACAATTGCAATCATGGGATGTAGAGTAAATGGTCCGGGTGAGACTGATGATGCTGATCTTGGTTTATGGTGTGCCCCTAATTTTGTCAATTTGAAACGTGGAAAAGAGGAACTTGGTGCTTTTCCATATGACAAAGTATTGGGTCAGTTAAAAGAAGAACTCGATAAAATTATTTCAGAGGAAATTAGATAGTATTTTGGTGGAGACGCGGGAGAATTGAACTCCCGGTCCAGAGAGGTTTGACTCCAAATTATCCTACAGGCATACTCGTCAATTTAATCTTATCGAACACCCGGCGACGAGCCCGGGGAAGAACGACCAGTCGAAAAATCTTAAGTGAGCAGTATCGGCGTCAACTCACAGCATCTCGACATAGGTGACGCCCCAACCGTGCCCCATCGAGAAGAGGACGTTCGGCGGGACGCTCACAGCCTAAGCTGCGAGTCTCTCACAGCTACGCTGCGAGAGAGAGTTGGCGATTTTCGGCGCTTACTCATTTGATCGCTAAATACACGAGGGTGGCGATCAACCCAGGCCTGCTACTTGGCTACCTAGCCTCCTGTCGACTCCTGTCGTCCCCAAACATATATTAAGCTTAACAGAGCCAATCAAAAAAAATTGTTATCACTAGGCTTAAGGACTAATTAGGGTGTCGTAAGGCACGAGCAATCTGTCTGTTTTGTTCGCGTTCTTGGATTTTTCTTCGTTTATCATAATTTTTTAATCCTCGTGCAATACCTAATTCAATTTTTGCCCGACCCCGTCTAATATTTAAGGATAAGGGTAATAAAGTTAACCTACGCTCGTCTAATGCCTCACGAATCTCTTTAATTTCCTTTTTGTGGAGTAATAACTTGCGTTCACGGCGGACGTCATATGTTACATACCCAGCGTTTTCATAAGGGGCTATATATGTATCTACCAACCAAGCTTCATTACTACGAATTCTTGCATAGGATCCCTGCAAATCAATTTTGTGCTGCCGAATTGATTTTATTTCTGAACCAAATAAAACAAGTCCTGCTTCGTAACGTTTTAAAATTTCATAATCCCGAAAAGCACGACGATGCCTAACGATCGTACCATCCATCGTTAGGCCTTCACTCGAACCTGGTTTTTTGCTCTTGCGAACCATTCCTATATCTTCTCATACAAGGGGCAAGGAAAGCAGTAAAAACTAATTTAGTGGAGTTAAAACTCCGGTATTACTTTCATAGTATTTGCCATCCACTTCAACTAAATCACCTTCAATCACAATACTTGTGGGATCGATAATTTGAAATGGAATTTCTATGAGTTGGCCATTCACGACAAGAAACACTTGTGTTTCAGTGAGAACAAGGTCACCTTCGTTAAGCGCAACGATTGAACCTACTTTTGTTACTCCACTAGAAATTTCTACAATTGGTATGCCACGTAAAAAATCAATGGCAGCTAACAATTGAACATCTCCGTATTCTTCATAAATTCCGACAGTGAGAGGAACTTCAATGTCTGGGAATACACCAATTCCTTCAATCTCATTTTTCGAAGCCCTTAACCATCTTCCCACGCTTAAATAAAGAGCACCGCAACCTTCTGGTTTATCACAAGATGTTAATTTACGAGTTTGATTGATGGTTCCTTTTCCATAAGAACGAGTACCAATAATTGTTGCACGATGATTATCAACAAGCGCTGATGCAAAAACTTCAGCACCACTTGCGCTTAACCCATCCTGCACAATTACAATAGCGATATCAGTATATTTCCCACCTGGGCTAGCTGAATAAATTTGATCGCTTTGTCCAGCACGTCGCTCGATTAGAATAGTTCCTTCATTCAAAAATTGATCAGTTACTTCCAATGTCGATGTTACATAACCACCTGGGTTGGAGCGTATATCTACAATTAAACCAATATAGTCAGTTTGTAATTCCAGATTATCTAGGAGTGCTGAAATCTCATTAAGTGTTGTCGCAGTGAATTGTTGAATGTGAATATAAGCAATATCACTTACATCTATATGCTCTCTATCTACAAGCTTAGCTCCCGAACTATTTTTAAAAATTTCATATAATGGTACTGGGGAAACACTTGGAACCTGTATTCCACCTCTTGTAACAGAAATTTCTTCTTTGCGAGGATCAGTTCCATCAGTATGTACTACAGTTAAAATTACTTCTGTACCACTTTCACCCCTAATTGCACTTACCGCTTTGGTAACAGACCAACCCTCTGTAGACATTCCATCAACTTCAATAATTAAATCCCCAGGCCTTATACCTACATGTTCTGCCGGCGAATCACGAAAAGGTATTCCTATTTGAATAACACCACTCTCATTTACCCCGACAGTAGCACCAATACCTTCATAAAATCCTATATCTAGATTTCCTAATTCGACCTCTTCTTGTGTTACATAACTAGTATGGCGATCGTTTAATGCAGCTAGTATGCCTGCGATTGCTGCGTCTTGAAGTAATTTTTCATCAATAAAAGCTGAATCAACGAAATCAGAAGATATAATATTAATTATTTCAGCCAGTAGTTCGGCATTCAATGAATTTAAATTATCGTTAACAGAAGCTTGATCCTCTACATCCTTCGTTTTTCCGAGCTCGCTGTTACTATTACTTTCTTTTTGTATATCAATAGCTTGCTCATTTGTGATTAAACCTAAGCCAAAAGAAATTAGTGTTAAGGCAACTACCCCTAGGGCCAAAGCTGCCGTACGTATTCGTCGATGTGCAAACAAATGTATTCGGTCAGAACCAGTTAAAGTCGGCTTCAAAGGTTATCCCCGTATTAGGTATCGCTAATCATTAGCATAGCAAGCAAATCTTCCAGCAGCGATTCGTTTAAATGGTGAGAACCTTTCTGGAGTCCAAGTAAATATTCCATCCTTGGGAGTACCGAAGAAAGCTGGTGCTGGTCCTTCTGTAGATAGACGTCCACTCACTAAAAGATTATCACTATCGGGTGACCAAATATCATGTGCGAGACCATATTGATCAAAAAAAGCAAACATAGTCTGCATCTCAGTGGAAGGCGTTAGTGGTTCAGTCGCTCCAAGAAGTTTACCTTTTCTATCAAAGGCATTAATTACATAACGTAAAGAACCAGCAGAAGCCGGTCTAATAACCCCAAGTTTTTCCCCATCCGGAGACCAAAAAAAACTTGCAATTGGTCCATCTATCCATTTTTCAGCATCTGGGTTTTCGTTAGCTAGATCTAATTTCCAGATACTATCAAACACACCTGTGTCAGGATCACGTGTTCGGGCAAAGTTAAGCTCTTCTGTACTAGGACGAAAACTAAAAGCAACGCCACCCTCAACTTCGCATAACGTTTCAATTTTAGGATTTTCTTTAGCCCATACCCGGATTGAAACACTTTCTGCATGTGCATCGACAGGTTCTGCAAAGACCAAATCACCTTGTCTATTCCACGCTGCCACACGAAAACCTCTTGCATCAGCAGAAATAGGAATTGCTACACGCCCATCTTTGAATTCTAAGATGGATAAGTTAATACCTGAATGTATTGCAAGCTTTTTTCCATCTAGGGACCATGAAATAAATAATGGCGCACCACTTAAAACAGGATCACCGATTATCAATCCATCTGTTTCTGTTACATAAAGCGTTAGACCTGCTTTTCCTGGGGCAATAATTGCCAACAATTCTCCAGTAGGACTAGGTAAACAGAAATGGGGTACTTCAGGTGCTATCACTGCTTGTACGCCATTAGATGTTTGAAACAAATTTCTGATATAGGTACCAGAACTATTAAACATTTCAATAGCACTACTCTCTGCGGTGCTATCCACTTGTGAGACTACTAAGCCTTTGCCTTCTGGCATCCAGATTGGCCAATATGCCTTTTCTGCAAGCAATATTTCGTTATCGGTATTAGCCTCTTCTAAAATTACAACTTCGTAAGAATGTTTTACTAAAGCAATTTGAGACATGAATGTTCCTTAGATGTAAGAGGTTATACCGTTCTAAACTTGAATGATATTAACTTCGCACTATTACTGTTATGTAAAAAAGCATAAATTGTAGCTTTCTACTCAACATAACAAGTTATTCTTGCTCAAATCGCCTAACTGTAACGTCCACAAGCTGCCATTCAGGAGGGGCTATCTCTGCACCGGAATCGCATAAAATAGGCTTCACTATTCTGAGATTCAATAGGTTCTTGTCCCTCTACTAGAGATCTAGCTTTTTCCAACATTATTTTACGGAATTCAATTATTGATTAATCTCAGATGCAAGTAATATTGGCATCCAAAAACGTCGGAATAGATGTCCCATTGATGACCCTGGGCCAGTCTGTGTTAGAACTTTGCTATCATGCTCGCTTAACATGCCAATTATTCCTCTGGATATCTCCAAGGAGTAGTTGGCTGCTCCCTGTTTTCATCTAAAGCCCAAAATGGTAAAGCCAAACCATCGGAAACTTTGTTAAAAACCATACGTACTCGACTTCCAATTCCAACATTTTTTATAAGTGTAGGAGAAGCCAACGAACCTTTCTCATCTACAAGATTACCGACTACTCTAAGAGCTTCATATTCCGTTGGCTCACCTTTTTGAGTGTCGAGATCAACAACTAAAATCATATAAGGAACTTTTTCGCCGAACCCTTTTTGTACAGCATGATGCACTTCACCATATGAATGGACCTCACCTTGACCTTCTACTACTACCCACTCAAAAGTACGATTCGAACACCAAGGACAAGCGGTACCAGGCGGATAACGAATAAACCCACAATCCAAACATTTTTGCAAGCGAAATTCACCATCAGAACAATATCCAAAATATGTCAAATTTTCGGTATCCATATCGGATATGGATAAAGACATACCTAAATAATCCCCGATCACCATAGAGATCTCCTATCCCTTTCTCATTACCAATGAAGAACCAGTACCTGGCATTGCCCAGCCTAGGTTCATTGAGATATTCACATCCTTCACTTGTCTACAGGACTGTTCGGCATAGTTGTAAGTATGCATACGTTGCTCAGTACTACTCCCTGAATTAATCGGGCAATAGTCATCAACATTTTCTCGAAGTTGGCGAACGTTTTCAATAATCATATTCATCCCATGTGTATAACCTTCACAAAGATGCCCCCCACTGGTGTTATTAGGTCGCTTACCTCCAAGTCTCATAATGCCACTAGCAACGTAATCACCACCTTCACCTTTGTCACAAAAACCATAATCTTCAAGCTGCAACATCGTGGTGAATGTAAATGCATCATAGGCACCGGTAATGTCTACATCATCTGGTGTAATTCCTGCATTAGGCCAAATGATTTCCTTAATGTAGTGCCCTGCAACGGTTGAAATAGGACCATGCTGAAAATGCATATCACTGCGTGGTTTACAGACACGACCAGCTACAGCTAATATGCGTGCTGGTTTTTGTCGGAGATCATATGCCCTAGTAGCACGAGTAACAATCAGGGCTGTAGCATTATCAGTTTCGACACAGCAATCCAATAAATGGAGAGGTTTGCAAATCATTCTACTGCTCAAAACATCGTCTACTGTGACAGGGGTTTTATAGTATGCCTTTGGGTTACGTGAAGCATGTTCACTATGAATAACTTTTACCATTGCGACCTGTGCCGGAGTGGTTCCATAGTCATACATATGACGCATAAAACTGGGACTAAAATTTTGACCCGCACTAAACCAACCATAAGGTACGTTATGTAAAGCATCTCCTTGAACTGGCTGACTAGCTCTTGCGCCTGTTCCTCCGATGCGAACTTGTGAGTATCCATTCATCGATCTGAAGATCACAACTGTATTGCACATGCCTGCTTCAATTGCACCCATGGCCAAACCGACAAGCGCCTCACTACTTGATCCTCCGCCCATAACGTCCATGTAAAAATTTAGCCGGATACCTAAATCACCTGCAATAAGTGGTGAAGCCGTCGAATCATTACCTGAGTAGGACATCATTCCATCAATCTCACTGGAATTAAGCCCTGCATCATCCATAGCATTCTTAATTGCCCAAGTAGCTAATGCGCGAGTTGTCATTCCTGAACCACGCGTATAACTAGTTTCACCTACCCCAACAATTGCATACTTATCTCTCAAATATGCCGGGGGAGTCGTATCTATATCAGTCATATGCCTTAGCCTAACAAAACAAACTAGAAAATGGTTCTTCTTTTTTGTTATGTTTAGTAAAAAACCTTGACCAGAACTTACTTTTAGCATTACTGTGCTTTAAATTCACCTGTTCATTTGGGGCGTTTGTGACAAAAATTCTGGATTCAATAAATTCTCCGGCAGATCTGAAAGCTATTCCAGAAAAAGATCGCCAAGAACTTGCTACAGAAATCCGTGAGCAACTTGTTTCGACAGTTGAAAGCATTGGTGGAGGTGGACACCTTGCCTCAAACTTAGGGGTTGTTGAACTGACAATTGCCCTTCATTTACAGTTTGATAGTCCGACGGACAAAATTCTCTGGGATGTGAGCCATCAAGCTTATGTTCACAAAATGCTTACTGGCCGTAAAGATAGAATGAATACTATCCGCCAATATGAGGGACTTTCGGGATTTACTGATCGAAATGAAAGCCCACATGATTTTTTTGGAGCGGGACATGCGGGAACATCAATTTCTGCTGCTGTAGGTATGGCTGCTGCAAGAGACCTGAAAGGCGAAGATAACCATGTGATTGCAGTTATTGGTGATGGTGCTATGACTGCAGGTATGGCGTTCGAAGGTATGAACCATGCAGGCCATTTAGGGACTAGGCTAATTGTCGTGCTTAATGATAATGCTATGTCAATTTCGCCAAATGTTGGTGCATTAAGTCGAAACGTTAACAAAATACGAATAGATCCGCTCTACAGAAAAGCGAAAGAGGAAATTGGTAATGTAATTGAGCATTTCCCTCTTGGAAAAGAATTTTGGGAAGGTGCAAAACGTGTAAAATCAAGCATGCTTGATCTGGTCGTACCTGCTAGTTTCTATGAGCAATTCGGGTTTGATTATTATGGACCTATTGATGGTCATAATCTTGAAGAACTTAATAGCGTTTTTACGGCTATCAAAGAGGTTCGTGATCGACCAGTCTTAGTACATATTCTTACTGAAAAAGGACATGGTATCCCTGAGGCTGCAGCAGACCCTGTACAAAGCCACAGTGGCACCTTTTGGCTTAAGGAAGAAAAGCCTAAAGGTGCAGCCAAGCCGAAGCCTACTTATAGCAAAGTCTTTGCTGAAGCTACACAAGAGTTAATCGAGACTGATGAACGCGTAGTTGCAATTACTGCAGCCATGTTAGAAGGAACTGGGCTAACCTCTGTTGCAGAAAAACATCCGTCTCGGGTGTTTGATGTTGGTATTGCTGAACAGCATGCTGTTACATTTGCTGCGGGTCTAGCTACGCAAGGGTTAAAACCCATAGCAGCAATTTATTCAACCTTTCTACAACGAGGATTTGATCAAATTGTTCACGATGTAGTCGTTCAGAATCTTCCGGTTGTCTTTGCTCTAGATCGAGCTGGTTTTGTTGGAAGTGATGGAAAAACTCATCAAGGCTTTATCGATACTTCTTATTTGAGATGCTTACCAAATATGGTAGTGAGTGCACCTAAAGATGAGGCTGAATTAAGAGACTTGTTGTATACAGGAATACAACACAATGGACCATTTTCATTACGCTATCCTCGAGGTTCAGGACCTGGGGCGCCGACGAATCTTCCTATGAAATCTATTCCTATTGGTAAGGCTGAGGTCCTTCGGTCAGGTGCCGACATTTCCCTTATTGGATTCGGTACTTCGGTTATGCAATGTGTACAAGCAGCAGAAATTCTGGCCGATTTAGGTATCGAATGCACAGTTGTTAATGGTCGTTTTGCAAAACCTCTAGACGAAGAATTGATTCTACGATTAGCAAAAGAAACAGGTGGAATAATTACAGCAGAAGAAAATGTGTTAGCTGGTGGATTTGGAGAAGCTATTATTACTCTCCTCGTAGAAAATGGCTTAGCAAATTCGTTGCTTTGCAACCTGACAATGCCTGACAGCATTGTTGATCATGGACCGCAAAGTACATTTCAGTCTGTATATGATCTTGATGGCAAAGGAATCGCACGCAGAGTTAAAGAAAGACTAGACTCCTTACAGTTACTTAAAGTGAGTAATTAGAGGAGCTTTTGGGATGAGCAATGCTCCTGCACCACCACCACCAAACCTAGTAAAGCACTCAGAAGAGTTGGAGCTACAACTTCAAGCTAACCTCAATGCTGATGGTGCACTAGGTGCTGCATGTCGATATGTTATGGGGTGGGAAGATGCTGATCATAAAGTAACTTCTCAGGGGGGGAAAAGAATACGACCTGCGCTTTGTTTATATGTTGCTGAATTGTTTGGTGGAAACATTGTCGATGCGTTACCAGGAGCTCTTGCAATTGAACTAGTACATAATTTTTCGCTTGTGCACGATGAAATACAGGATCAAGATCCTGAACGACATCATCGAAAAACAATTTGGAGAATCATCGGTGAAGCACAAGCAATTAATGTAGGCGATTATCTGTACATTCAGGCACAACGTGTTCTGATTGAAGCAGCAATTCCTGAGAATCGACGCCTGTTAGCATTAGCCTCCTTGGCTAATGCCACCGGAGATATGATTAAAGGACAATGGACTGACCTATCTTTCGAGAACCGTAACAATATTACTGTTGATGAATATTTAGAAATGATTGAATTTAAAACGGGCGCATTGATCGGTGCTGCTATCGAGTGTGGTGCAGTACTTGCTGGAGTACCAAAAGCAGAAGCTGATCTAGGAAGAGCTTGGGGACGTCGCATTGGCCTAGCCTTTCAAGCTCACGATGATATTCTTGGAATATGGGGGGATCCAAATACGACAGGAAAATCTAATGTGAATGATTTAATGAGAAAGAAAAAATCTCTACCAGTGATTGAGGCTCTTAAACAAACTAAAACAGCAACTCTGATCGAATCTTTGTATGCAGCAGATAAAGAACCTACACCGGAAGAAATATTTGAAATAGCCGACTTGCTTGAAAAAAATGGTATTCGTAAACGTTGCGAGGAACATGCCCAACGTTTTGTAGGAGAAGCAGAAGAAATACTTGAAGCCCTTCCTTTAGGTGTCGAAGAGCGTGCACGGTTACGTCAAATTGCAGACTATTTGATTAAAAGGAACGTGTGAGAACGGGTCGTGGTAAAACTGTTTCACCCATAAGCCATTTATCTATTCCATGGGCAGCAGCACGTCCTTCAGCTATGGCCCAAACAATTAGTGACTGACCTCGCGCCATATCTCCAGCAACAAATATGCCAGGAACAGTTGTCATACTCTCGCTATCACAGAGAACATTGCCACGTTCAGATAGATCAACTTCTAATTGTTCTAACATACCTCCAGGCTCAGGACTTAGGAAACCAAGTGCCAATAGTACGAGATCAACTGGTTCTGTAAAGTCACTTTCTTCAATTTCAATCATATTAGGTCGCTCATCTTTGGTTTGTTCCCACGATAGACGTACCCCATTCAATCCGGTTAACTGACCATTGGTACCACTGAATGACTTAGTCAGAATACTGTAATCACGAAGGCCACCTTCTTCATGCGCCCCAGAAGTTCTATAGACATTTGCCCAAGTTGGCCAAGGGTTATTTGATGCACGTTGATTAGGAGGACGCTCTAGCAATTCATATTGCTGAACACTTTTTGCTCCTTGACGGTGCGCAGTTCCTAAACAATCCGCACCAGTATCTCCCCCACCTAGAATAATTACATTCTTCCCTTTTGCGGTAATACGTGTATCCGGCCCGCTCCCACCACTTTCGTTCCAGCGATTTTGCATAGGTAAATACTCCATAGCTAAATGAATACCACTTAATTCACGACCAGGAATAGGTAAATCTCTAGATTGTGTAGACCCACCTGCTAAACAAACCGCATCATATTCTTTCATCAAATCACGAGCATCTAAATCTTTTCCAATATTGACATCCGTTTGGAATATAACTCCCTCTTCCTCCATTTGCTTAATTCGTCTATTGAGAAACTTTTTTTCCATTTTAAATTCCGGTATACCGTACCTGAGAAGGCCACCTATACGATCATCTCGTTCCAATACGGTAACTTCGTGTCCAGCCCTACAAAGTTGTTGAGCTGCGGCTAGACCGGCTGGTCCTGATCCAACAATCGCCACTTTTTTTCCAGTATTTTGGTCTGGTTTTTGGGGAACTATCCAGCCTTCCTTCCATGCATTTTCAATTATCGTTAGTTCTACTTGTTTGATTGTGACTGGATCATCATTAATACCTAAAACACAGGCAGATTCACAAGGCGCAGGACACAAACGTCCTGTGAATTCAGGAAAATTATTGGTTGCATGAAGTCGATCGATTGCAGTTTTCCAATGATTTCTGTAAACAAGATCATTCCAGTCCGGAATAATATTTCCTAGGGGACACCCTTGATGACAAAAAGGAATTCCACAATCCATACAACGTGCAGCTTGATTGTTTAGCTCGTCACTCGGGAACTCATCATAAATCTCAATCCAATCAGTGACACGATCATCTACGGAGCGCCGAGAAGGTAATGTCCGGTCATATTCCATAAACCCTGTTGACTTAGCCATTTTGACCACCACTAGTTATGTCTTCTACTTGCTCTTCGAGTACACGCTTATATTCAATTGGCATTACCTGTACAAAATTGTCTAGCTCTGTTGACCAATTTTCCAGGATGCGTGTTGCAACAGTACTGCCGGTATATTTTTCATGACGTTCGATATAAGATTTCAAAAATTGTTGATCATCGCTAGAGATTACCTTTTCTAAGATTACCATCTCGGCATTACAGTTAATTGGAAAATTACCTTTTGCATCATAAACATAGGCAATACCACCGCTCATACCGGCCGCAAAATTACGACCTGTTGGGCCTAAAACAATAACTCTCCCACCAGTCATATACTCACAACAATGATCGCCACTCCCTTCTACCACTGCGATAGCTCCACTATTACGCACACAAAATCTCTCGCCCACGAGGCCTCTTATAAAAACCTCCCCACTTGTCGCTCCATATAGCGCAACATTTCCTGCGATTACATTTTCCTCAGGAATAAAAGAAATTCCTTCTTGAGGACGGAGAATAATATGTCCACCTGATAAGCCCTTTGCAAAATAATCATTTGCATCACCGTTCAATGTAAATGTCATTCCATTTGGAATAAAGGCTCCAAACGATTGCCCTGCTGACCCCTCGAAATTGAAAGAAATTGTATTTTCAGGAAGACCGACCCTACCATATTTTTTCGTTATTGCGCTGCCTAAAATTGTGCCCACTACTCGATTTGTATTGTTAATTGGAAAAGAACCCTCTATTGGTAATGCATTCTCAAGGGCGGGGGCTGCCACTTTTAATAAATCCTGATCTAATGCTTTTGATAAACCATGGTCTTGTGCAATAACAGATCGAGTAGCAACATGGTCCGGTACTTGCGGACGATGCAAAATTGCTGAGATATCTAACCCTTTAGCCTTCCAATGATCTACTGCAGGTTTAGCATTAATTAAGTCACTTCTCCCTATTATGTCATCTATGGTTCGGTAACCTAGTTCACTCAGAATCTCTCGAACCTCTTCTGCAATAAAATGGAAAAAATTTACAACATGGTCGGCCTGGCCACTAAATTTTTCTCTTAAAACTGGATTTTGTGTTGCAATCCCAACAGGACATGTGTCTAAATGACAAACACGCATCATAATGCAGCCCATTACAACCAAGGGCGCAGTTGCAAAACCAAATTCTTCTGCTCCAAGTAAAGCACCGATAATCACATCTCGACCTGTTTTCATTTGCCCGTCAACTTGTACTACTATTCGGTCACGTAAATTGTTCAATACCAAAGTTTGTTGAGTTTCTGCTAAGCCTAGTTCCCAAGGAACACCTGCATGTTTAATTGAAGTTAGGGGGCTTGCACCAGTACCTCCATCAAAACCACTTATTAAAACAACATCTGACTTAGCTTTAGCTACACCAGCAGCGATAGTACCAACTCCAACTTCAGCGACTAACTTAACACTGATTCGAGCACTTGAATTTGCATTTTTAAGATCATGAATTAATTGTGCAAGATCTTCGATAGAATAAATATCATGGTGCGGGGGCGGACTAATTAAGGCAACTCCTGGTGTAGAATATCGAACTTTTGCGATCCAAGGCCACACTTTATGTCCGGGAAGCTGACCACCCTCTCCAGGTTTTGCTCCCTGAGCCATTTTAATTTGTAATTCATCAGCATTAACAAGATATTCACTTGTAACACCAAATCTTCCCGATGCTACCTGTTTGATAGCGCTTCGACGCAGATCACCATTCTCATCTGGCAAAAATCGTCGAGAGTCTTCACCACCCTCACCTGTATTGCTTTTGCCACCTATCCTATTCATTGCAATAGCAAGTGTCTCATGTGCTTCTGCACTTATCGAACCGAAGGACATTGCTCCCGTCGCAAATCGTTTAAAAATATTTTCTATTGATTCCACTTCTTCAATAGGTATAGGTTTCCGATCAGAATTTAATTCCATAAGTCCACGTAAAGTAGACATCTTTTCGGCTTGGTTATTCACCTGCTGTGTATATTCTCGAAAAATATTAAAAGCTCCCGAGCGGGTAGAGTGCTGCAGTTTAAATACTGTTTCCGGATTAAAAAGGTGGTTCTCCCCCTCAAAACGCCATTGATATTGCCCTCCCCAAGAAACATGTTGCAAAGCACCTTCACGATCAGGCCACGCTAACTTGTGGTTATTAAATATTTCAGATGCTATCTCGCTAAGGCCAATACCACTTATCCGTGAGACAGTATTTGTAAAGTGCGCGTTTATCAATTCCTGATTCAAGCCAATGGCTTCGTAAATCTGAGCGCCTCTATAGCTTTGAATAGTTGAAATACCCATTTTAGACATTACTTTCACAACGCCTTTTTTAAGGGCTTTCAATAAATTTTCTACTGCTTCTTTATGATCAATGGATATAATTTCGTCTTTTATCATTTCATTAATTAAATCAATGGCCAGATATGGATTTATTGCATTTGCGCCATATCCAATCAGAAGTGCAAAATGATGCACTTCTCGCGGATCAGCACTCTCGACAATAATCCCCACTTTGGTACGTAACTTTTGCCTTACCAAAAAGTGATGTAATCCTGCAGTAGCTAACAATGCAGGAATTGGCATTTTCTTATCATCTACATCTCGGTCTGAGAGAATAATTAAATTAGCCCCATCTGTGATTGCATCTTTTGCTTTTTTAAAAAGCTCATCCAAGGCCTTCTCTAATCCTGTGGTCTCCTTAGTAACAGGCATCACCATGGGTAATACCACACTCTTAAAACCCATTGCAGGCCTTTTTAAATTTTTTAAACGGCCAAGATCTTCATTGCTAAGAAATGGTGTTCTTAAGGCTATCATCCTATAGTCATCGTCAAGATCATCTGAAAGTAAATTGCCTTCTGGGCCTAAAGTAGTTTCAACCGAAGTGACTAACTCTTCCCGCATAGCATCTAGCGGAGGATTAGTGACTTGTGCAAAGAGTTGTTTAAAATAATTGTAAAGCGATTGAGGACGTTCAGACAAAACTGCTAGGGGAGTATCCGAGCCCATAGAGCCAATTGTCTCTTGGCCTGAAATAGCCATTGGTGCTAAATGATATTTTTCATCTTCAATCGAATAACCAAACGCGATTTGTTGTTCAACCAAAGACTGACCCGTTATAGGTGTTAACTCTTTCCCCTCTTCTAGTTCTTCAAGTTGTACAAGGTTTTCTTGAAGCCATTTACCGTAAGGTTTCTCTCTCGCAAATCGCTCTTTAAGCTCAGTATCCTCAATAATTCTTCCTTCAGCCAAACTAACAAGAAACATACGCCCGGGTTCAAGACGTCCTTTCTTTAGTATTCGTTCTGGTTCAACAGGTAGAACTCCTACTTCAGAACCCATAATTACAAGGCCATCCTTAGTTACAACATAGCGGGAGGGACGCAACCCATTACGATCTAAAACTGCACCTATCGTTTTTCCATCAGTAAATCCAACCGAAGCGGGGCCATCCCATGGCTCTGTAAGTAAGCTGTGATACTCATAAAATGCTTTCTTTTCAGCGGTCATCGTTTCATGACCACTCCATGCTTCAGGGATAAGCATCATCATGACATGCTCAATTGGACGGCCAGCAAGCGTTAAGAACTCGATAGCATTGTCTAGGCAAGCAGTATCACTGCCATGTTCATCAATTATTGGTAAAACTTTTGAAATCTCCTCAAAATTAGGTGATTCAAAATAAGCTTCTCTCGCTTTCATCCAATTTTTATTTCCTCGCAACGTATTGATCTCGCCATTGTGAACAATTGTTCGATATGGATGGGCTAATTTCCAAGATGGGAATGTGTTTGTGCTAAAGCGTGAATGATACATTGCAAGTGCTGATTCAATGCGCTCATCCTGCAACTCAGGATAATAATTAGCCAACTGATCAGGTGTAAGCATCCCTTTATATACGATTGTTCGCGAAGACAAACTAGTTAAATAATAGGCATCTTGGTTCTCGAACCCTTGCTCATTAATTTCATTTTCAAAACGCTTACGAATCACATATAAACATCTTTCGAAAGCATCCTGAGATTGGATGTCGTCACTACGCTCAATAAAAGGCATGGAGATTTCTGGTTCAGCAGCAAGTGAAGATGCACCCAAAATTGAATTGTCTCTTGGGGGGTATCTCCACTCCAAAATTGTTTGCCCCTCGTCTTTTACAATTGCTTCAAAAATAGATCTTGCGATAACATTTTGCTCTGTATCACCTTTTGCAAAAAGTAAGCCAGTTGCGTAGAAGCCTTCAGGCGGAAGTGCAACTCCCCTTGCAGTTAAAATCTCCCTATAAAACCTGTCAGGTATCTGAATTAAGATTCCTGCGCCATCTCCTGAATCTATTTCGGCACCAAGTGCTCCCCTGTGATTTAAATTACATAAACAAGAAAGCGCATTTCGTACAATTTCATGTGAGCGTTCGCCACTTAGCTGCACTAAAAATCCAATTCCACAGGAATCGTGCTCAAGAGCAGGATCGTACAAACCTTGTTTCTTTGGAAATTCTTGCAATATATCGCTCACATAAAAAGGGAAGCAAAAACGCCGCCTCAACGGTGGCGCCTGAAAAATCCCATACTAGTGCGTAAGTATATCAAACTGGCTCGACAAATGCGTCTTTTTATAAATAACTCAATTTGAATGGCAGGGAATGAACAAATGTAAAGGTATACTTAGCTCATGAGTGATATACAAAACTTTTGGAACGAAGAAACTTTACAACCTTTTTTGAGTAAACGTTCAGAAATTATGGGTGGTGCAACGTGGGCCGCATATGCTCCTGATCCACGAAAATTAATTTCTTTTGCCGGTGGCATCCCTGATGTTCCTTCCTTGCCTAGTGACTTACTCATTGATGCTACAAAAAATGCTTTAATTAATAATCGAACAGAGGCACTTCAATATGGTGGCACGTTAGGTCCAATTGCATTGCGTTCTGTCTTGGCTGAGCGCTCAGCCAAAACAGAACATTTCGAAGTGAAAATTGATGAAATAATTATAACTGGCGGTGCTGCACAAGGTATTGGACTCGTATGTGATACATTGCTGAATGCTGGTGATGTGGTTCTTGTTGAAACCCCTACTTTTCCTGGAACTCTACGTACACTTACCTCATATGGCGTTGAACTAATACCTATAGAAATGGATTCCGAAGGAATCAAAATTGCAGCTATTAAGAATGCATTAGATATTCTCGATTCCGAAGGAAAAAAACCAAAATTTCTTTACTGTATTCCAACACACCAAAACCCAACAGGTAGAACACTTTCATTACAAAGACGACACAAGCTTCTTGAATTATGCTTCGAACGACAGTTGTTAATCTTAGAAGATGATCCTTATGGCGAAATTTGGTTCCAAGAACCACCTCCATCGCTTTTTTCCCTTTCTAAGGGACAAACAATTAGAGTTCTCACCTTTTCAAAAATTATTGCAACTGGTTTACGTCTCGGCTGGACCCTGGCTCCTTCAGATCTTATTTCCAGGATGGGAGCATTACGTTATGACATGGGCTCAAGTGTATTTCTTGGAAACGTAGTAGCTGAACTGATACGAAGCGATGTTTTAGATTCCCACATCAGAAATGTGCGCGAGTTGTATGAGAAAAAATTAACAAAGCTTGAAAAGGCATTGCAGCTGTATTGCAAGGAATATGTAAAGTGGGAAAGTCCATCAGGCGGCTTTTTTCTTTGGCTCAAGCTACTTAAGGGACTTAAAGCAAAAGATGTAGTTGAGGCTGCTAATGAGGAATCAGTTATTGTGGGAAACGGTAGAAATTTCATTGTTAATTACGAAACTAGATCTACTACCAACACTGATGACTCTGAGCATATTCGAATCGCCTTCAGTTATGTTCCTATTGAAGAAATTGAAGAAGGAATCAATAGGCTTGGTGATGCAATGAAAAGAATCGCAACTGAAAAGGATGTGTCATAGTAGTTCTCAATAGTACAAACTAACGGAGAAAGCTTATGCCATTTGATACCCGACACCAAAGCCGTACACTTGTGGATGGGCCAGGACGTGCACCTGCACGGTCATACTTTAAATCTATCGGATTGAATTCTGAAGATCTAGAAAAACCTTTAGTAATGGTTGCTCATTCTTGGATAGGGACTATGCCCTGCAATCTAAGCCAAAGAACATTAGCGCAAGAAGTTATGAATGGTATTCGCGAAGCAGGTGGTACGCCATTTGAGGTCAATACAATTGCAATTAGTGACGGGATTTCAATGGGGACAGAAGGAATGAAGGCATCCTTGATTAGTCGTGAACTTGTCGCTGATTCGATTGAGCTTTGTGGTGTTGGTTACTCTTTTGATGCAGCTGTTGTCATAGTTGGCTGTGACAAAACCATTCCTGGAGGCGTAATGGGTTTGTCAAGATTGAATATACCGGGATTAGTTTTGTATAGCGGTTCAATCGCACCCGGTGTATACAAGGGAAAGGATGTGACTATTCAAGATGTTTTTGAAGCCGTTGGGCAGCATGCAGCAGGAAACCTATCGGATGATGAGCTTGAAGAACTAGAAAATGTTGCCTGTCCTGGAGCTGGAGCATGTGGTGCACAATATACGGCCAATACTATGGCAACTGCTATCGAATTTCTTGGCATTTCACCTATGGGTAGTGGCTCACCAGGCGCTACTGATCCGCGTAAGAATTCAATAGGTTTTGAGTCTGGAAAACTCGTTATGGACATACTAGAACGCGGACAACGTCCAAAAGATATTCTCACACGGGAAGCGTTTGAAAACGCCATTATGTGTGCAACATCAACTGGTGGTTCTACAAATTCAGTCCTACATTTACTTGCAATGGCAAGTGAGGTGGATGTGCCGTTAACGATTGATGATTTTGATTCAATAAGTGAACGAACTCCTCTCATTGGAGACTTAAGGCCTGGCGGGCAATATGTGGCGTTAGATATGGATCAAGCTGGTGGTACTCCGCTGCTTGCTAAGCGCCTTTTAGATGCAGGATTACTTCATGGTGAAGAAAACACCGTTACTGGTAAAACATTGGGGGAAGAGGCTTTAGCAGCGACTGAGACTATTGGACAAAATGTTATCAGACCATTAAATCATCCTCTGAAAGCAACAGGTGGACTTGTAATCCTACGTGGGAATCTTTCCCCTGATGGATGTGTTATTAAAGTTGCAGGACATGAAAGATTGCAGCATCGCGGTCCCGCACGAGTATTTAATTGTGAAGAGGATGCGTTTGAGGCTGTCGTTAATCAATCTATAAAACCAGGAGATGTCTTAGTTATACGTTATGAGGGGCCTAAAGGTGGCCCTGGGATGCGTGAAATGTTGGGAGTGACTGCTGCCTTAGTGGGTGAAGGGCTTGGAGAAGAAGTTGCTCTTTTAACTGATGGTCGGTTCAGCGGTGCTACACATGGCCTCATGGCTGGTCACATTTCTCCTGAGGCTGCAGTTGGTGGGCCAATTGCGCTGGTGCGCGATGGTGACATTATCAATTTTGATATAGAAAAGCGTGAGTTAAATGTAGAACTCGATACAAAGGAATTGAACAACAGATTACAAAGTTGGGAACCGCCTGAAGCAAATTATGAAAAAGGAGCTTTTGCTAAGTACGCACAAATAGTTTCAAGCGCCGCGTATGGAGCAGTCACTCACCCAGTATCTAAATCCTAATAGCCTATGCAAAACAATTATGCAGATATCGTAATAATTGGAGGCGGTGTTATAGGGGCTTCGGTCGCCTACTTTCTTTCAAAGCAGGGGGCGAACCCCTTTTTGCTTGAAGAAGAGAATATTGCTCGTGGGGCAAGTGGGAAAGCAGGTGGAATCTTAACCCCATTTACACCTGCTGAAACACCTGAATTGAAGGATCTTTTAACTAGGAGCTTAGTACTTCACCAAGAACTTGCGGAGCAGCTAGATGGGAAGAATAGATATGATTACAGAAAGTACGAAGCACTTACGGTAGCTTCTAATCAAGACGATGCCATTAAGTTGCGCGAAGAACGCTTAACAACGGAGACAGAGTGGCTTGAAAATAACGAAATTCAAGCAATGCACGGATGGGTAAATCGCGAAACGCATGGTGGTGTACGTTTTATTAATCATCAATTAAATCCAGAGGCATTTACAAAAAAATTAATGATGGAGACTGTTGATAGAGGAGGGGCCTTTGATTTTTTGGAAGTTACAGGCTTACTTATAAATAAAAATAAAGTCGAAGGAGTTAAAACAAAAGACGGAACAATTTTTACTGAAAAAGTAGTTCTTGCGACGGGTCCTTGGATTCAAAAGCCGGAAAAATGGCTAGATATTAAGATCCCTATATTTCCTTTAAAAGGTGAGATTTTAAGAATGCAAGTGCCCAATCCTCCTGCAAATGGATTTTCAGATTTGCGAGGAAATTATGTTTTGACTAAACCTAATGGGCTTGTTTTTGTAGGTACTACTGAGGACGCAGTTGGATTCAATATTCGAACAACGCACAACGCAAAAGAACGAATATTGAAATCTATTTCCCACTACACAAGCCATTTAAAAGATGCAGTACTAGTGGAACAAACAGCGTGTCTTAGGCCTGTAAGTAGAGATAATCTTCCCATAATCGGAGAAGTTACAAATATTAAAGGTGCGTATATTGCTACAGGACATGGGAGAAAAGGAATTGCTCTCAGTCTTGCCACAGGCGAGGCAATCAGTGAGCTGATAACTACAGGGGAAAGCAGTTTAGATTTAAATGATTTTCGAATTAACAGATCATTCAAAGTCAAGTAGTTATTTAGCTATCTAACAGTCGCTCACGAACCTCAGCCAATCGTCCAATAGAGTCGATTGCTTTTTTTTGGTCCTGAACAATGCTCCTAATTATTACGTCCGTATATCCTATATCTGCTAATTTTTGAAATTCATCAGCCACAGTTTTAGGACTCCCAATTACAAGAGCTGTTGGATCAAATCCTCTATAGCCTTTGTCTAACAAGTCTGATGTAGATTGTAAGGATTCAGCATCACTTTCACCAACATAGATATCTCTTCTTATAGCAACAGTATTTTGAACCTTTTCATAAATTAGGCATTTTTCTGCATATTCTGCAGAAAAGGCCGATGCTTGTTGTAATGTGAGGCTAGGGGCTCCGAGCCATCCATCCCCAATTCTTGCAGCACGATCAAGAGCCAAGCTAGAGTTGGCACCTATCCAGATGGAAATATTTTCCTCAGGTATTGGGGAAATCTCAGCATTCTCAAATTTCCAGCGGCCAGCGCTACTAACTTTTTCTCCATTCCATAAGCGACGCATAATTTCCAGACTTTGCTCAAATCGCGAAGGTCGCTGCTTAACCGAGACACCTAATGCTGGAAATTGACGATCGTTTGGTCCAATCGCACACTGCATAATAAATGGACCTTTATGTATAGCTGCGAGTGTACCAATTTGCTCAGCAAGCAATACAGGGTGCCATAACGGTAGTAAAAAGAGAGCTCCAGCAGGTCTTGTATCCCATTCTGCAAGTACCCGTGCTAACACTGGAACATTTTGATAATACGAAAGTGGACCTGTACTGTGATGATCACCAACGAACAAACTATCTAGTCCAGCATGCGAAGCAGCGGAACACCGTTCAATAATCATTTGAGCACCATCGCGTGCTGAATAGCCTGACAATGCAGTTGTTAGTGAAATACCTACTCTCAACCAGTACCCCTATTTTAAAGACACACTTGTACATATGGCTCCCCGGCGAGGGCTCGAACCTCGAACCTAGCGGTTAACAGCCGCTCGCTCTACCATTGAGCTACCGGGGATCGTACTCAGTTTTAGCCGAAGTATTGCTTGATGCAAGCGTAATTCTTATTTTTCTTTTCGTTAACCGCGTGGATGACTCTAATTTTCTTCTACCCTCCAGTATCTTGGTCTTGCTTTTAACTCACGCAGTCCTAGGTCATCACAAAAATCAATATAGCGGTTTTTTGGAACGCCTTTCCATTCGAGATCTTCTAATGATTCGCTAATTGGTATATCTGTACGTAACGTTGCAAGATCTTGAAATAAAAGAGCTTCTTCATAGTTATCTCGAAAATTTTGTGAAAGTCGTTTGGCACCCCTAATAGGTACTATCCATTCTTGGTTATATTTCGGAATCATTTGGAGAGTTTCATATTGTTTCAAAATTAGTGATGCTGATTTTTCTCCCCAGCCAGGAACTCCAGGAAATCCATCTGCCTTATCACCAGTAAGAGCTAAATAGCTTGGGATTGATGAAGGGGGGATATTAAATTTTTTAATCACTCCTTCTTCATTAAGTAGCTGTTTCTTTCTTCGATCTAGCAATATCACTTTGTCCCCTTCTACACATTGAGCAAGATCCTTATCCGGAGAAGCTATTATTATTTGACTCACCTGCTTTTTAAAAGTTGCTACAGCACTCGCAATCATGTCATCAGCTTCATGGGTGGTCATTGGCCAGACAGTAATCCCTAATGCTTGCAAAGCTTTTTCGGCGATTGGGAATTGACTTAGCAATTCAGGATCTATATCAGTACCATCCTTATAATTGCTATACAGATCATTGCGAAACGAGGGAATTGTAGAATCAGTTGCAGCAGCAATGTAATCTGGTTTTTCTTCACGGATTAGTACATTAAGACTGGCTAAGAGGCCTGCAACAGCACCGACCTCTTGTCCAGCTATATTTTTTCTTGCTGGTGCACCAAAAAAAGATCTAAACAATTCATAAGTGGCATCAATTAGATATAAGGAACCTGTCATTTTTATTGATTTGAATTTGCAAAAACAATATCATTTTTCCCATGCTGTCCTTGCGTAAAAATAGCAGCCCCTTCCCATTTCTCATCAACATCATCAAATCTAGTGTAGTCATGAACACAGATGCGATGAGTAATAGCCCACTCTCCATTACGTTTTTCGAATTGATCAATATAACGACCACCCCAAAGGAAATCACTTTCTGGTTTTTCTCCTTGTGCTGGATTACGGTGTCGCGCAAGGCAATAAGCTTCGCTTCGTGCCTTGTCACCTGAAATATCAATGATTACATTACCGATGAAGTGTTGGGTAAAACTATATGTTGATAAACCTCCCTGGCCCATATTATCTACGAATGAATCGACAGAACCTTCCTGCCCATATACAAGTACTGCGTCAGGATGGAAGGCTGACCGGACTAGCTCAGGATCTAATCTGTCGATTCCACGGGCATAAATCATAAGCTTGCGTCGAATTGCAAGCTCTGCAATTGCATTTTCAAAGTCTTCTGATGTTGTAGTGTTCATAAGTTCTCCTAAAATCTGGATAAAGAGATTCTAAATCTCTTCAGTGTGTTTAGGGAGAGTTTATTTGTGCTAGGGTTTATTGGGGTGTTTCATGTCAAGTAGTTCTACGATTCCAAAAAGGGTTTTTGAATGGGCAATCGAAACTCCAGATTCACCAGCGCACTATACTTTAAGAGATGGAGAGTGGAGGGCACTTAGCTGGTCTGAGTATGCCGGAAATGTTTCACTTGCTGGGCGATCCTTACTGTCGTTAGGTATTGGCGTCGGCGAAACTATAGCGATTTTGGGCTTTAATTGTACTGAATGGGTAACTTTACATGTGGGCGCGATGGCGATTGGTGCTACTCCAACAGGTCTTTACTTAACTTCTTCACCAGACGAAATAGCTTATATAGTAAACCATTCTAAGGCATGTCTAATAATGGTTGAGAATCAAGAATGCTTAGAAAAAGTTCAAAAAGTTCGTGAACAGATGCCCAGCTTAAAACACGTTGTTTTAATAAAAGGGACTCCCCCGGATGGTGTATTAGACTGGGATGCCTTTCTTGCACAGGGAGTAGATGAAGGAGTAGGGAATTCAGATTTCAAGAATTCTTTAAATAGTTTGGATCTTGATTCTGCTGCTGAACGTATATATACGTCGGGTACAACTGGACCTCCAAAAGCAGTTGTTTTAACGCATGCGAACATTGAGTGGAGTGCAAGGGCAGCTGTTGGCTTTGTTGGTATTACCAAGGAGGATTGCTCAATTTCTTATTTACCGCTTTCACATGTTGCGGAGCAAGTATTTACAATTACGGGACCTGCGGTCTCGGGTAATGCAGTTTATTTTGCAGAATCTTTTGACAATTTAGTGCCAAATTTACTAACCTCACGCCCAACAATTTTTTTTGGAGTTCCTCGTGTTTGGGAAAAAGTTCATGAAGGGCTTTCCCTAAGATTGTCTCAGGCTACGGGTATTAGACTAAAACTTATGCAGTGGGCGATGTCTGTAGCGCGTAAAGCTAATAGATATCAGGATAGGGGAATAATCTGGAATCCTCTTTTAGGAATGCAGTATCTTATTGCAAAAACATTGTTAAAAAAGCGGATCAAAGTACCTCTAGGTTTTGATCGATTACGGTTAGCATTTACCGGTGCTGCGCCAATCGCGAGTGATATCGCAGATTTCTTTGCAGGACTGGATATGCCTTTAAATGATGCATATGGACAAACAGAATCGAGTGGGATTCTAACTATTAGTCGTCCACGTGCGCGGAAACCTGGTTCAGTGGGAAGGGCGATTCCAGGAGTTGAATTACGTATTGCTGATGATGGTGAAATATTGGCTAAGGGGCCAAATGTTTTCGTTGGTTATGCAGAGAATGAAGAAGCTACGAAGGAAGCTCTTGGAAATGAATGGTTGGCTACAGGAGATCTTGGTGATTTAGATGATAATGGCTTTTTAAAGATTACTGGACGTAAGAAAGAAATTATTATTACTTCAGGTGGGGAAAATATTACACCTAGTTTGATTGAAGATGCTGTTAAATCAAGTGAACTGATTTCTGAAGTTTGCCTGGTAGGTGATCGGAAACCTTACTTAATTGCTTTGATTACTACAAATGCAGATGCTATCAAAGAGCTTTCAAGTGATGCTGTTTATGATGCCCTTACAAAAGAAATTAATGAAGTAAATCTTAATTTTTCGAGAACACATCAGATTAAAAAGTTTGTAATTCTTCCAAGGCAGTTTACTGTCGAAGATGGTGAATTAACGCCTACTATGAAGATGAAGCGTAGCGTAATCCATGAACAGTTTTCTGAAGAAATTACTGCTTTATATGATTCACCTGAGAAGCATTAAAAAATCATGCGTTAGCTTTTTCTGAGATACCTGGCTTTGTTGGTGGCTTTGCAAGCCAAAAGAAGACACTTCCTAGAAGTGCTACGCCAGCGATGATAGAAAATGCTAACCTATAATCGCCTTGCCAATCAGAGACTAGGCCGGCAATTAGTGGTCCCAGTGTCATTCCTATCATGATAATCATGGATGAAAAGCCCATAATTTTCCCGAAGTGCGTTCTTCCAAAATAATCAGCACGCATTGCTTGCGTTATAGCGGGTCGTACTCCCCAAGCGAGTCCATGAATGATGGCAAAGGCAAGCAAAATTATAAAAGATATTAGTGATCGCTCTCCTGCGAATGCCAATAAAAAAAGTCCTAAAACATGTGCGAGCATACAAACGACAAGTAAGCCACGCTTGTTGACTTTGTCCCCAACATACCCACCCCCTATTAGCCCGAATACCTGGGAAACAGAAATTATAAATGATATAACTCCTACTTCCCAAAAGGAGTAGCCCAAGTCATCTCTGGCATGAAGATATAAATTTGCGATCACTGTGCCAACAATTAATACACTTGCTGCATGACCTAGCGAGAGAAACCAAAAACTAGGTGTGCGTAAGGCTTCACGTGTTGTGAAATCACCTGAATCATCGATGCTACTGGTAAATGTTTTATTGTTGGTATCTATTCCTTGAATATGGAGTGTTGGATCTCCATCAACTGTATCCCCTCGATCTTCTGGACGGTGGTATATAAAACCTGCAACAAGCTGCCCAATAATAATTACAACTATACCTGCAATTAAAACGGTGGTACGCCACCCAATATTGTCAATTGCGATAACAACAAGGAACGAAAAAATGCCCCCCACTGCAAATCCTGTTTGCATAAAACCAATTGCTCGTGCTCGTAACCTTTGAAACCAATTAACGACAGCAACTGTTAGCGTCATAAAACCCGCTAATCCAGCTCCAACTGCAAGTAAGCTATATGTCACATAAAATTGCCAAAGCGTATCTATTTGTGAGAAAAGTATTAATCCACCGCCTAAGAGGATTGCTCCAATACGGATCATGATGGCTGGGCCAAATTTATCGATTGCCCACCCTTGCAGAGGACCTAATGCCCCACTCTCGACACGATTTAGAGAAAAGCCCAAGTTTAAACTGGTATTACTCCATCCAAATGATTCGTGTAAGGCGGATGCATAAGCTCCTGTGGAATTAAAGAAAAGGCTAGATACCAGTAATTGTAAAATAAACCCGTTTCCAACGATCCACCAACCATAAAATATTTTCGGACGTTTAAAGCGAGGCATAGCTGACTTTAACGCGAGCGTTAAGTATAAGCATCATTCATACTAGCCTAGTGGCATTTCATTTAAAAAATATACGACGGCCTTCCATTATCAAAGGGCGAGCACTCGAGGCCTTAGCCTCCTTTCAAGAACCCGAGTTCACAGTATTTTTCGGAGGTAGCTTTGCATTCTTTTTGGGAATGGCTATGCAAATGTTATTGCGCAATATCGTTGTTTTTAATCTTACAAATTCTGCTTTTTCACTGTCGATTATGGTAGTTGTTGCGATTGCAGTATTACCGATTACTGCACCGTTAGGCGGTGTCGTTGCTGATCGTGTAAATAAAAAGACGCTTTTAGTGATTTGCGAAGCACTTACGACACTACTGTTTGGTGTAATTACATTTTTAGTATTAATCGACAAGATTGAGTTTTGGCATTTATTAGTAACATCGCCACTATTCGCAGCGATTTTCTCTTTCATTATGCCTACACGCGGCGCTATTGTTCCTGCACTTGTCCCTGCCCAAAAACTTACGAATGCTATCTCCTTGAATGCAGGTGGGAATACCCTTACTCAAATAATTGGCCCTGCAATTGCTGGTATCTTGGTTGGGTTTGTTGACGTAGGGATTGCATTTCTAGTTGCAACGATCCTCTTCGGAATTGCGACGCTTAGTGATTTACGTCTTCCTAAATATGGAATGGTAGGAAATAAACAGTCCAAAAGTTTTGTTGATGATTTACGTGGTGGTGCGAAATATATTTTAGGTAATCGTTTGGTCTTTTTACTCTTGTTCGCTAACTTTTTAATGCCTTTATTTACATTCCCACTACAACAAATGATGGTTGTTTTTGTTCGAGAAGTGCATGGTTTGTCCGATGCTTGGTTAGGATACTTTTTAATGACTTTAGGTATCGGAAGTTTGGTAGGCATAATCTTGATGACAAGTGCCGATCGGATAAAGCATAAGGGATATTTGCTTATGCTTGGTGGCTTCCTAACCGGTGTTGCAATGCTTGCATTTGCTTTAACCTCAAATGTTATTTTTGCGCTGGTTATGTTGGGAATTGTAGGATTGGGCGAAATTATTTTTGGAATAACTAATCAAGCTGAAATACAGCGTTCTATTACTAATGAGATGCGTGGTCGTGTTATGTCAGTAACCATGTTATCAATTAGTGTTTGGCCTATCGCTATTTTACCA
>Ga0114999_10000699_pt1 | contig 49197 bp, 52 predicted proteins | sample ArcticOcean_MG_C_3_FD_89820 | JGI IMG/M metagenome (GOLD analysis project Ga0114999, IMG submission 89820) | Marine microbial communities from western Arctic Ocean - ArcticOcean_MG_CB8_126 | ecosystem: Environmental > Aquatic > Marine > Oceanic | place: Arctic Ocean: Canada Basin | collected...
ATGCGCATGAACACAGTGTCCAACCCTGTTTGGCTGCCATAGAAACCGCCCAGGATCTCAAAGGTCTTCTTGTAGGCTTCCGTGGAATTAACCGATTGCATTGGGAGGGTGATGTCCTCTGTGAAGGGCCCTTCTTTGATACCGGCATACACCGAGACTGAGCTTGCAATCGCCACGCGCTCAAGACCTGCGAGTCGCGCGCTTTCCAGGACGTTGACCAGCCCCTCAGTGTTGGTTTTCAGCTCATCGCCGGGTCCCATGACGCCGAGGCGTGGCGCGACCATGTGAGCCATGCGCGTGACCTTGTACTTCTGCATCGTATCGATGAGACCGAACCCGCTGGTGACGTCCACGTGTGCAATCTGCACCCGCTTGCCGATTTCGTCCTTGAAGATGTCAGGTTCTCTGCGAGAGCTATGGACACCAATGACCACGTCCTCGCCAGCGTCCAGCAACTGCCGGACTGTGTGCATTCCAATGAAACCCATACCGCCTGTAACCAGAATCATGATTAACCTCCGCAATAGCTATTGAATATATGTGTGCCGTAGGGCGGTAGGATATGCAGGCTAGGGAAGAGTGTCAACACTGCAGAGGGGTTTGACACTGCCCGGTGCCACCCGTAGAGTTTGTGATTGGGCCGTTTGGGTTGCGGCTCACCTTTTTTGACTTCAGGAGGCTTTTGACTAATGGCTCGAAGATGCATCTTGGCCGTGTACTCACACCCCGACGACGAAACAACAGTCAGCGGCGGCACCCTCATGCGCTACGTCCAAGAGGGTGTAGACTTACATGTCATCACGGCCACTCGCGGCGAGTGGGGTGCTCTGGGTTCGGGGGACATGGTTATCGCCCGCGAGGACTTGCCTGCCGTTCGAGAGGCCGAGCTGCGAGCGAATCTGGACCTCTACGGCGTGAACCCGCCAACAATGCTGGACTACATTGATGGTGCGTTGAAAGATGCCGAATTTGAGGAGCACGTCGGGTTGATTCTGGCTGAGATGCAGAGGCTGAAGCCGGATGTGGTCATCACCTGGGGACCCACGGGCATTTCGCACCACGACGACCACATAGCTACTAATATCGCGACGGATGCGGCGTTTGACCGATACCGAGAAACTGTGGATACGAATCCTCGACTGTTCTACGTCGCGGTTCCTCAGATATTTGTTGAGGAGTTCAAACTAGATGTTGACGGTTCAGAGGCGAATCCGACCATGGCCATTGATGTAACCAAGAACCTCGCTACAAAGATTCAAGGCCTACGCAACTACAAATCCCAGGAAGATGCCCAGGAAGTTGCAACCATGATGGAATCAGGGGAGTGGGGTGAAGTGGAGATGTTCCATCAGGTATACCCACCCGCCACCAAAGGCGTCATGGCCACCGGGTTTTGGGACTAGCTAGTCGGTAAAGTCCAGGATTAGCGCGGCGTGGTCGCTGAGAACATCGCGCCTGGTGCTCCCATCCAATTGCCCCCACACGTATCGCGCTTCAGTCATACGCTTGATGAGCCTACGGTTCACAAACCCCTCGTCCAGCCTGAAGCCGTTCCCCTTATTCGGTGAGTACCACGTGTACGCCAACTCTTTCCCGTGGATGCGTCTGAACGCGTCATGCCAGCGCGCCTTCTCCATGCCCTGCATCCAATCGTCCTCAAAACGGTCGAAAGCCTGCGATTCCTCGTCGATGCCGATGCGTCCGGTGTTGGTATCGCCCACGATCAACGCAGGCCCACGTCGCCACGCTTGCGCCATCGAGAGGAGATCATTAAGGAACGCGCTCTTGCGACCGGTGACCCGGTTTGGCACGTGCATGGCACCGATAGCGAATGGCATTGGCGCAGCTATCCGGAACATCGCCCAACGTCGAGGCTCCTTGGGTGACGGACGTGGTCGCATGCGGCTGATAGGCCATCGTGACGCCAATAGCAGGCTGTTCACCGCCGGGGTGCGTGGATTGGCCGTAGAGTGCTGGTGTATAAACCCCTGCTGCTCCAACGCCTCGGCCAGCCAGAGACTGGCGGGCGTGCCCCGATACTCGGACAGCGCGATGACATCGGGGTTCCACGCAGCAAGCTGTGCAGCAATCGGTTCGACACGGACTCCACCGCCTGCACGGATGTTCCAGGACACAATACGCATGTTGCTTGACACTACCCTTCGTCAACAGTAGATTCAATCCATTGGTCGCGTATCCAGCATATGGGCCAGAATGGGAGATGGGAAGATGGACGCTACAGTTGACCGTATAATTTCACTGTTACCAAGTACCACGGAGATTGTGTTTGCGCTGGGGTTGGGGGATAAGCTAGTGGCTGTGACCCACGAATGCGATTACCCGTCAGAGGCCACCAAGCTGCCGGCGATAACCAGCGCCGATATCAACCCGGCAAGCATGTCTAACAAAGACCTCCACAACCACGTGACTAGCGCTGTCCATGAAGGGAGCAGCATCTACACCCTGGATCATGCGCTTCTGGAAAAGCTGGACCCTGACCTCATCCTCACTCAGGAACTATGCGACGTCTGTGCCGTGTCCTACGACACAGTGCAGGACGCCGTTCGCCAGATCAGCGGCGACCACACCATCTTGTCACTTGAGCCGACGACGCTGAGCGCCATCCTGGAAACGATTGAGCATGTCGGCAAAGCAACGGGCACGGACGAGCAAGCCGCTACGCTCGTCGCGGGGCTTCAGGCGCGCATCGATGCTGTGACTACGCAAGCCAAGAAGGCTGCCAACAGACCCCGAGTCTTCACCCTTGAGTGGATGGATCCGCCCTTCGCAGGAGGCCACTGGGTTCCTGAGATGGTGCAGCTAGCAGGTGGAACAACGTGCCTGGTGGATGTCGGCGTGCCCTCGCGAGTCGTCACATGGGAAGAGATCGCTGCCTTTGACCCTGAGGTCATCGTGGTCATGCCCTGCGGCTACCACCTGGACGCCATGGAGCTTGAGTTCCGCATGACGCCTTTCCCTGCCGAGTGGGGCACGTTGACCGCTGTTCGCAACGGAAACGTGTATGGCGTCGATGCAACGGCGTACTTCAGTCGACCTGGCCCTCGCGCTGTGGACGGCCTCGAGATCATGGCCAAGATACTGCACCCGGAGCTGTTCCCGCGACAATCACCCGTCGATGCATGGCGCATCCTCGACCTCAGAGACTGTGATCAATAGGGAGATTAATGGACGTTTTTGACCTGAAAGACCTGCTGAAAGAACATGCCGATTCCGGTGAGCGATCGCTGCGGTTCATGTTCCGGGACGCCCTGAGTATGAGCTTGTACATCCTGCCCGCTGGGGCCGAAGACATGCAGAAGCCCCACACGGAGGACGAGGTCTACTACGTCCTGAGCGGCAAGGCGACGTGGGTGGTGGGCGACGAGACTCGCCCCGTGAACGAAGGGGCCATCATCTACGTGGACCGGGCAATCCTCCATAAATTCATCGACATCACGGAAGAGCTGAGACTGCTGGTCATCTTCGCACCGCCCTTCGGCAGTTTGGCGAAATAGCATACTCTGACGAAGAAGAATGGCTTTCTGACCCGCAGGTCAGTCTCCAGCAAGCGCGAGCTTGGCGAAATAACCTACAAACTCTGAAGGAGCACCATGAACCCCACTGATCGACGACTGCGATACCGCGCCCAACTGACGAAGAAGGAGTGCATTCAACCAGCATCCATCTTCGACCCCATCTCGTCACGGCTAGCAACGTCGCTGGGGTTCGAGGTCGGCATGTTCGCTGGCTCCGTGGCATCGGCTATGGTGCTGGGAGCGCCCGACATCACGTTGATAACCCTCAGTGAGTTCGTTGACCAGGCTCGACGTGTTACCCGCGCCAGCGACATCAGCCTGATGGTGGACTCGGACCACGGCTACGGCAACGCCATGAACGTCATGCGGACGGTGTCTGAACTGGAAGCCGCTGAGGTCTGCGCCATGTCGATAGAGGATACTGTGCTGCCAACGCCCTTCGGAGAGAAGCAAGGAGCGTCGGTGATATCGCTACCGGAGGCTATCGGCAAGATGAAGGCCGCCGTGGCCGCCAAGCACGACCCGGCAACCGTGGTCATCGGCAGGTGCGCCGCGATGGGCATCGAGGGTATCGATGGTGTGTTGACTCGCGCCAAAGCCTACGAGGAGGCGGGCGTAGACGCCCTGTTCTTCACAGGCCTCTCAACAAAAGAACATGTGCAGGCCATACGTGCCGCCACGACAATACCGCTGATGCTTGGCTCAGCCCCTGCGGAGATACAAGGTCAGGAGTTCCTGGCGGCCAACGGCGTCCGTATCGCGCTGAAAGGCCACTTACCCCTCCAGGTGATGGTGCAGGGTATCTACGATGCGTTGAAGCACCACGCCGATGGTGGCCAGCCTGCTGGTATGAGCGATAGGACACCGTCAGCCAAGGTCATGGCTCAAGCCCTGTCCAGCGCCGACTACGATGCGTGGCAGAGCGAGTTCTTGAAGTAGAACGGTAGTTCATCTGAACTGCCCGCTGAAAAACGTGCAATACAGCACCATCATGGAGGGACATCATGGGAGCTATGGATATTAAGGGTCTGGTGGTGGTCATCACCGGTGCGGCAAGAGGCATGGGGGCTGAATACACGCGGGCCTTTATGGAGGCTGGGTCGAGGGTGGTTGCCCTGGAAAAGTCGTGGGTTGGCGAAGAGGAATTCAGGAAAGAACTGGACGCCAACGAGATGATCCTCACCCTTGAATGCGACGTTACCAGTGATGTCGATTTAGATGAGGCGTACCAGGCCACACTGGATAGATTCGGGACGGTGGATGTGCTGGTCAACAACGCAGCATTCCGCACCAGGGATCAGCAACATGAGGGTGCCTTGGGAATCACTATCTTGGAGACCGTTGACTCGGATTGGGAGAAGGCATTCCAGGTCAATGTCTTTGGCGCGTTGAAGGTGATACGCCGATTCATCCAGCCCATGATGGAGAAGCAACGGGGGAGCATCATCAATGTCTCCACTACTGGAAGCATCCCATCTCACCCTCAGTGGAGGCCGGGTAGCAGGGAGCAGCCGTACATGGCTACCAAAGCGGCTATGACCAATATGACGCTATATTTGGCTGATGAGATAAAGAACCACAACATCGCTGCCAACGTAGTGTTCCCGCCCGGTGCCAGGACTACGGGCCACGATGAACGCTCCGGTGAACGGAAAGCCAAAGGCCTACCACCAACGAGGAACCTGTCTGGCAGGGCTGACACCGTGGTTCCGGTCACCAAGTTCCTGGCCGGACAAGATGCCAGTGGGGGTGTCACCGGGAAGATGTTCACCGCTACAGAGTGGAACCTGGAGCACGGCCTTGGGGGGCACGATGCGTGGCTGGCCCCGGATCCTGTAGGCAACCCGGAACTGACCGCGAAATTGCAGGCTGGTGAGTTAGGTTCGCAAGCGCCACGACACGGAGGCTAGCCTGCCCCTGAGGTTTCATCCCATCCGTTCACCAGTTACGTCCGCGCCATATGGGTGCAGGGCTCGCCCTTCCTACGGCGTCCCCACTGCGCTTTGAATCCCGTACTCCTCAATGAGGCCGGTGATGTCCTTCCAGACGGAGTCCTCCACGGCGATGCCGTCCTTGCGGAGCTTGGCTTCCATGTCCTTCTCCATCTCGCCTGGGTACCAGATGCCTTTGCTTCCGGCTGACAGCGGCGACGACTTCACGAACTTGATGAAATCACTCACCTGCTGCTTAAACCATTCCAGATCGGAGAAGGCGTCGATGCGCCACGCGGCAATGAAGCTGCCATCGTTGTGCTTGGCGTCCGGGTCCAGCCCAAAGCCTAGGGTGGTCATGATGCCGGAAAAGATCTCGCCCATGAAGCTGAGGCCGAAGCCCTTGTAGCCGAGGTCGCCGCCTACAGGCAGTAGCGCGCCACCATCCGCGTAGGCGTTTGGGTCGGTCGTCGGGTTGCCGTCCTTGTCGATGATCCAGCCTTCAGGGACGGGCTCGTTGCGACGACGATACACAGCAAGCTTGTTGGCCGCGACAGCGCTACTTGCCATATCGATGAACACCGGGCCGTCCTCGTTCGATGGCACGCAGATGCAGATGGGGTTGGTGCCAAGGCGTCGACCTCGACCTCCGAACGGTGCCACAGCCTTTGCCGTACGACCAGAGTCCGTGAACATGATGGCTGCCAGTCCCTGCTCGGCGCACTTGGCGGCGTAGGGCGTGAGCCGACCGATGTGGCTTTGCTGATACACGGTCACTGCTGCGATGTTCTGCTCCAGCGCCTTCTCGATAAGGATGTCTGTGGCGCGGTCGGTCACATCAAACCCGAAGCCCCAGTTGCCGTTGATGACTGCTGTTGTGCGTGTTTCTTTTTCAATCTCGAAGGGCGCGTCCGGCACGATGTGCCCCGCCTTGATGCGGTCGACGTATATCGGCACCTGGCCGATGCCGTGGGAATCGTGGCCCGCCAGGTTGGAGCTGACGAGGCCCTCGGCAACCGCGTGGGCAGCCTGGTCAGGGGTTCCGGCGGCCTTGAATATCTCGAAGGCAGCGTTGCGTAGGTAATCGTGGGTGAACGTAGGCATAGTAGACCTCACTCGCTTTAAAGTGCGTCGAGTGTAGTCTGCGCGATGGCGTGTGACAAGCCACCAGGGCGTGTCCTGGACCCATATTACCTGCCGGCTGACCTACACTGTCATTCTGAGGAAATCCTCATAGGTGAGGACGACCGAAGAATCCGGATTCTTCGGTCGTCTACGCGAGACTCAGAATGACACAGGATGTTGTTTGGGTGGGAAGATAGCTCCATCGATAACCGCAGCGACACACGGCCTTTAGTCTCCTTGCCGCAGCGACACACGCGCCCTGCTTAGGCCTGGCGGTGTTGCATGGCCTCCGGGTTGATCATGTTGATGGGCTCGCCTGCCAGGTAGGCCTTGATGTTATCGAGGGCATTGCCGTAGAACGCCTGGTAGTTCTCTTCCGATACAAAGCCGATGTGCGGCGTCAGCAGCGTGTTCTCCAACGTGAGGAACGGGTGGCCTGCGGGTAGCGGCTCAATATCGAACACATCCAGCCCGGCCCCGGCGATCTTGCCTTCTTGCAGCACCTTGATGAGGGCGGCTTCGTCGGCGATGGGCCCGCGCGACGTGTTGATGAAGTAGGAGTCCGGCTTCATCCGGGCGAAGTCCTCGGCGGTGATAAGGCCTCTGCTTTCATCCGTGAGGGGTATTTGGACAGTGATCACGTCGGCGGTGGAGAAGAACTCCTCCCGGTTCAGACGCTTGGCACCCTGCTCCGTTGCGCGTTCCTCCGTGAGCCACGGGCTCCATGCCGTCAGGTTCATGTTGAAGGCCAGGCCAATCTGCGCCATGCGCTTCCCCAGCCTCCCCAGGCCGATGATGCCCAGGGTGTGCCCGGACAACGTGGGGCTGATGAGGGTCTGCCACGGCCCCTCACGGGTGATGCGGTCTTCCTGAGGCAGCTTCTTCACCAAAGCTAGGATGAGCCCCCATGCCAGCTCCTCTACGCTGCCGCTGGAACCTCCTGTGCCAGTTAGAACGATGCCTTTTTCGGCTGCATAGTCAATGTTCACGCTGCCGTAGTGGCCTCGACCCGTTCCTGAGAGAAGCTCCAGCTTTGGAAGCGCGTCCAGCAACTCTTTCTGGAAAGGCGTGCGTTCACGCATGAGCTGAACGATTTCGTAGCCCTTCAGCCGCTCAACTAGGGCATCGTGATCTGAAAGGTGGTCAGGATAGAAATCCACCTGGGTGCCAGCGGGCAGGGAACCCCAATCGGCCATCCGGTGGGCAACTCCCTGATAATCGTCGATAACTGCGATGCGTGTCATGTGGTTCTCCTGTTAGCTGGATGATTTGATGGACTCAGAATGATGTTTCGCGATTATCCTCGAGACAGGACGACTGCACAAGGAGTCATAGCGGTTACCAGCAATATTTGAGGGGCCAGCTGTGGTCAGTCGCCGAGGAAGCGAACGAAGACCTCGTTGGCCAGGAGTTTACCTCGCTCGGTGAGCTGGATGGTCGCTTCAGGCCACATCCCGTTCGACTTCAGCAACCCCAGCGAGATGGATTCCTTGATGGCATCGCCGTATGCCTCATGGAGGTTCAGTCCGAAACGCGCTCGGAAATCGCGGTTCCGCACACCTTTTGCTAATCGAAGCCCCATGATGAGGCTGTCAGCCATCTCCGTCTGGGCATCCATCGGCTCGATGTCTTCAACGTAACCGGGACTTTCTCGTAACAACGTCTCCAGGTCGGCAGGGAGCGTTCCCCAAGCGTTCACCTTGGCCATGTAGGTCACCGGTGATTTCCCGTTGGCGAACCTGTAGCCACCAAGGAATGAGTGTGCGCCGGGCCCAACACCGAGGTATGGGAGGTTGTGCCAGTAGGTGATGTTGTGTTTGCTCTCACGGCCTGGTAATGCCCAGTTGGAAATCTCATAGTTGTGGTATCCCGCCGTGGCCAGGGCTGTGGAGGCCCACTCATACATGTCAGCGGCCAGGTCTGGATCTTGCTCCGGCAGGGTGCCCTTGGCAACGTGCTGAGCCATGGGCGTCTCCGGCTCCAGCGTCAATGCATAAGCGGAGATGTGCTGAGGAGCCGAGGTGATGACGCCCTCTATGTTCCGCTTCCAACTGTCGATGGTCTGGTTGGGCAAGCCATACATCAGATCCATGCTGATGTTGGTGATGCCGGCGCGTTGGATGGATTCGAACGCCTTCAAAGCTTGGTCGACGTCATGGCGTCTGCCGAGTAGCTGGAGTTCCGGGTCGAAGAAAGATTGGACACCCATGCTGATTCTATTCAACCCTGCTTCCCGGAACCCTGTCAGTCGCGCAACAGTGACGTCATCGGGGTTCACTTCTGCGCTGATCTCGGCATCTGCCTGAACGGCGAACTCCGTTCGAATCAGTGACATCAGCGAATCCATCTGCTTTGGAGATAACATCGAGGGGGTGCCGCCACCAAGGAACACGGTGTTGACTCGCGGGTGGTCTAGGGCGCTGGCCCAGACACGAAGCTCGTTGCTCAAGGCATCCATGTATGACGGAATGAGGTGGTTGATGCCAGCGTAGGTGTTGAAGTCACAGTAGGGGCATTTGGTTTCACAGAAGGGTATGTGGATGTACAACGCAATGCCACCGGATAGGCTTCGGCCCGTCTCGCTGGCGGTGGTAACGCCTAGGGGTTCAATCTCCTGCTGGTCATCCATGCATCAAGTGTAATGGGTGATGTCCAGTAATGGCTATTTGAGCCCAAAACTTTGCAATAGAAAGAGCCCCGAGGATAACCCCCGGGGCTCTTCGTTAGCGCCTGATTTAGTGGTTGGCTATTCTGCCATCTTCTTCAGGTTCACCAGGGTCTTGTCCATGCCATCGCGGACATAAGGAGCACGGATCTCCTCATAGTTGTCGCGCAGGCCAATGATCATTTCGTGGGTGGGGTTACCCCCGTCGACCTCTACGCGGTGGGTGACCTTGGTGCCGGAGCCGTCCGGAGCCAGATCAAAGTACCACTGCATTCGGCCTATCCACTCAGGCAGCGCGGGAACGACGGTGAAGGAGAATGACTTGCCGGGTTCATAGGTGACCACAGTGGACTCTGCGGTAAGGGCCATGGCATCGCCGCCGACAACAACCATTTCATCGGCTTGGATGGTGGTGCCGACGCCTACCGGTCCAGGGGCCACGGTGCAGTCTACTGAACAGATGTCTCCAAAAGGTCACCCGCGTTTCTTCTATGGCTGGGTCATCGTTTTCATCGCCATCGTAGGTGGAGCATTCACCAGTGGCGCTAGCGTTTTTTGGCGCCTTCACCGTCCGGGCTCTGGTTGCCGGAGTGATTGCGCCAGTGTTAGGCCCCCTGCAGGACACCCGGAACGGCCCGCGATTGTTAATGCTTGGGAGTGCGCTCAGCCTTGGCACTTCCCTGGTTCTGCTGAAATACGTTAGCGACCTGTGGGTCTTCTATCTGGTGTTCGGCAGCATGGGAGCGCTTTCCATGGTGGCGCTGAGCGAGATGCTGACCGTGGCCATTGTCCCGAAATGGTTTATCCGCAAGCGTGGAAGGGCAATGGGGCTCGCATCTATCGGGACGGCTATGGGGCCGTTGCTGTTCCCCATATTGGTCCAGGCCGTCGTCTCCGCCGTGGGCTGGCGCGATGGTTGGTTGGTCCTCGGCCTGGTGACGTTGGCTGTGCTGGTTCCCCTGTCCTTTTTGATAAAGACCCGACCTGAGGATATGGGCCTGCTGCCGGACGGCGAAGAGTCGCGGCCGCCCGCTGACGACACGCCAAAGCCCGCGCCCGCCGCTGAGGTGAGTTTCACCCGGCGAGAGGCCGAACGGACGCCGACGTTCTGGCTTCTGGCGATATCGTTTAGCCTGGCGACGTTGAGCATGGGTGGTTTCTTCGCAAACTGGTTGCCGTATTTCCAGGACATCGGATTTTCGGCTAAGGTGGGGTCACTGGCGGCCATTGCGTACTGCATAGGCTCCATCAGCATTAGGTTGGTCTGGGGTCTCCTAAGTGAGCGGTATTCAGTCCGTCATCTGCTTGTCGTCCAGGCTTTACTGACAGCGGTCAGTGTGTACTTCTTCTTGCAGATTTCAGGTTCAACCACTCTGGTCCTGGCAGGGGGATTCCATGGGCTGGCGGTAGGTGGGTTCTTCATCATGAGGCCGCTGATCATTGCGAACTACTTCGGTCGACTCCATCTTGGGGCCGTCAACAGCCTGATCAGACCTCTGACTACGATTACAGGCTCTTTAAGCCCGCTCATGGTAGCGGGACTGTTCGATGTCTTTGGCACATACACCTGGGCGTTCACGGCCGTCTTAGTCGCATGGCTCTTGGTGGCCGCAATCGTTGGGTTCGCCAAGCCGCCACGGAAGGATGCCGCTGCAGCGGACCCAGCACGTTAGGCCCCTCTTGGGTAACCGCCAGGTCACTTTGGTCCAGGACGATGTCCTGGTTAGACGCTGAAGAGGAAGTTGACCACGTCTCCGTCCTGCATGGCGTAGGTCTTGCCTTCCAGCCGGAACTTGCCCACTTTCTTGGCTTCTGCCAGTCCGCCCGCTGCGATAAGGTCATCGTAGGTGACGACCTCAGCGCGGATGAACCCTCGTTCGATGTCCGAGTGTATCTTGCCGGCTGCCTTTTGCGCCGGGGTTTCTTTAGCAATCGTCCAGGCACGTACTTCGTCCGGCCCCGCTGTCAGGAAAGACACCAAACCCAGTAGGGCGTACGATGCACGGGCCACATGGTCACGGCCGGCTTCCTTGATACCCAGGGAGTCACGGAACTCAGCCTCGTCCTCGTCGGAGAGTTCGGCTAGCTCCATTTCAAGTTCTGCGCAGAGACCCACCACTACGCGACCCTGCTCCGATAACCGGCCAGTCCATTCGGTTTCCAGCTTCGATGTGTCGGCAGCGTCGTCCTCACCCACGTTCAGCACGACCATCATCGGCTTGGCCGTGACGAGGTTGAAGTTCGCCAGCGTTAATCGATCTTCCTTGGATATCTCTTGTTTGGAGACGGGGATTTCGGCTTCAAGCGCATCGTGGACACGGGTAACCAGTTCAAGTTCCTTCTCGATGTTGGCCCGCTCCGTGGCTTTGGCGCCCCGTAGAGATGATGTCAGCCGATCCTTCCGACGTTCAAGGATGCCGAGGTCTACCATCGCAAGTTCAAGGTCCATGCCGATAATTGCGTCTTCCGGCGTAGCTGCACCTTCTGCAATAGGCACCGCCGGGTTATCAAAGGCGCGGACTACGTGCACCAATGCGTCAGCGCCCTGCATCAGGTTCAACAACTCGCCACTGAGGGCGGAGGTCTGCTTGCGACCGCTCCCCATGGCTGGTGTATCGATGTACTGGATCTCTGCGGGCGTGACTTTTTGCGGTTTGAACATCTCGGTCAGGGCAGCCAAACGCTCGTCGGGCACCTTGGCCATGCCGTTGCTGGTTCCGCCGCTGTAACCGCCGGGGGAAACTTGTCTATTCGTAAGAGCACTGAACAGCGACGTCTTGCCGGACTGGGGGAAGCCTAATATCAATAAATCCATATCCAACCAATACAAAAGAGTGTGGGAATGTCCTTGGCAAACGAGTAGCGTCGATTCATACTCGTCACAACACAGTATAGCCTCCACCGGCGCCCGGGTCATAGCGGCGAGGGGTTGGAGCGGGATAACGATGATTTATTTGCTGCATGGAACTGACAGCTACTCACTGCGAGCGTGTTTGGATGAACTGCGCGCTGCCGTGGGTATGATCGACGTGCAGGATGCCAACATCACGTCACTCACCGCCCAGGACGCCACCCCGGCATCCATCACCGGCATGAGCCAGGCAATGCCCTTCCTGGCGGAGCGTCGACTGGTCATCGTCGAGGGGTTGCTCGGTTCTCTTGCTGGCGAAGGGAGAGGGGGTAAGGGCAAAGCGAGCGCTGAGAAGCTGGCAGATTGGCAGGATTACTTTCCCGGACTGCCAGAACAACTACCGCCCACGTCAGACCTGGTGTTTCTGGAAGGGCAACTTCGGGCCAACAACCCGCTGATGAAGGAAGTGAAAGCCGTTGCGGAGGTCAAGGAGTTTGGGAACATGAACCCGAACGACCTTCGAGGCTGGGTGCAGAACCGGGTGATGGAGCGCAACGGAAGCATCACCACCAACGCGGTGCAGTTGCTCGTCGATATGATCGGCACAGACCTGTGGGCGCTTGCCAGTGAGGTGGAAAAACTGAGCCTCTACGCCACCGGCAGAGCTATTGAGATTGAGGATGTTGAGGAGATGGTGGTCTCCGTTAAAGAGGTCAGCGTCTTCGCCGTGGTGGATGCCGTATTGGAAGGCAACCGGACGGTGGCCATGCGCAGCCTAACCAAGATGCTTGAGGGCGAGGCCACGGTGCCCTATCTCCTATCGATGCTCGGCAGGCAGGTCCGGCTGCTGCTATTGGCGAAGGAGTTGATACAGCAACAGGTACCCCAGGGCGAGCTTGGCAGCAGACTTGGCATCAACTCGGCGTACCCACTTCGCAAGACGCTGGAACAAGCGAGGCGCTTTATCCCGGAGGCATTGCGACAGCTCCACACAGGGCTGCTGGACACCGATATCGCTATCAAGACCGGAGCGCAGGGCGAGCGTCTTGCGTTGGAGTTCCTGGTGGCCGAAGTATGCCAGTCGATCTCCGGCGGAAGCAGGGCTCGCCCTGCACCCAGATGACCTGTCGGGTACCAACAATCTGTGATTCTAAGGAATCCTGAGCATCGGAATGACGAAGAATCTACCCCCACCTTTGCGTGCCCCTGGTCTCCTTTCGCCCCAACTCGCCTTCTCCTTCAACGCGGCTGAACCAGGCCTATCTGGTTTACTGGAAGTGCATGGCTTCATGTGGCCTCAATCGCCTCGCCCTCATGAACGGCTGACGTGAACGGGTGAACAGCTACAAGAAGAGTGGCACAGACAGTGAAGACCGTTGCCAACACCAACGAGAGTCGAAGATCAGTCTCCCCGGCCAGACCTGCAAGCACCGCCCCCAGTGCGCCTATGATCTCACCAGCAGCCATTATCAGGCCAATCATGACCATCTGCCGACCACCTACGATGCTCAATGCGATTGCGATGAGTGCGGGTACCAGACCCATCATCGCGAACCCGGCAACCATCAGACCAACCACCAGTACCGCTAGATTGGGCGCCCACAGGATCAAGAGGGGCGACAGTGCACCAGCGATCAGGATTGAAATGGTCACAGTCTTTCGGTTGTATCTGTCTATCAAACGGCCTATGAGCACTGCACCCAGGCTTCCGGACAGGACCATTACTGCGAACAGGGCACCTGATCCGCCGGGAGAGATTCCTCGCTCCTCAACCAGATAGAGCGGTGTCATGCTCCAAAGAGCCATGAGACCCATATTGTGCAACCCTAGAATCCCCAAGGAAGCTAGGCTGGTTGACTGCCCCACCAATCGAGCCTGGGCTTTCAAATCCTTCAGTGACATGTGCCCGGCTGGTGACGGAGGGATCCAGCCATGCAGACGAAAGAAGACCACCCCCATAACCAGCGCTGGGATCACGATGATCTGCATCACGCTTCGCCAGTCCATGTAAACAAGAAGGAACCCTGCCACGAGCGGCGCTAAGACCTCCATGAACGACCCGCCTACGAAGTGCACCCCCAGAGCAAAGGCGCGCCGGTTGGGCATATGGTCAGCCATAGTGCCTAAGGCGATTGGATGCCATGCTGCGGCTCCTGCGGATGCGACTGCAAGGAAAAACAAAAGAAGCCAATAGCCTGGCATAAGGGATGCTACCAAAAAGGCACCAGCTACCCACCAGAGTGTGCTGAGGAGAAATATTTTTTTGAATCTCGTCTCGCCAACCAGGCCTGCGGGGATGTGTGTTACCCCAGCAGCGATCGCGATGACGGAAAAGATGAGCCCTACCTGAGTCTTGCTCAGGTCCATGCTGAGAGCTATTGCCGGGGCAATTATCCAAAGTGCAGATGTCCCGGCGTCTATGGCACCGTGACCTGCAGGGAATCCAATAAAATAGAATGCCTTCTCTCTGGTGTTGTTCATGTAGTCATTCCCGTGTTGGCAGAACTGATTCGGAACTCATGGTTACTCGAGGTTGAGGACGAACACGTTGCAAACGTAATCGAAGCGCAGGGCCGGAAACTACCGCCCTAGTTCGCCGTCCGGATCCATGGGGTTGAAGCAGGCGACCTTGTGCTGAGGGAACACTTCTTCCAACGGAGGCCTTAAGCTGGTGCGACACTTTGCCAGGGTCTTGGAGCAGCGCGGCAAGAACGGGCACTCATCAGGCAGGTCAAGCATGTCGGGTGGCGTGCCGGGTATGGATGTCAGTATCTGCTGCTTCACATCTATGCGGGGCAGGCTCTGCATTAAGGCGTACGTATAGGGGTGTGTGGGCTTCCTGAACAGATTGTTGGCGGTGGTCTGCTCCATGATGGTTCCGCCGTAGATGACCGCTACTTCATCGGCTACCCTGCCCACCACACCAAGGTCATGGGTGATGTACAGGATTGCCATGTTGCGCTCACGCTGGATGCCTCGCAACCGCATCAGTATCTCTGCTTGGATGGTGACGTCCAGGTTGGCAGTAGGCTCGTCAGCCACCAGCACTGTGGGTTCCATTGCCAGAGCCATGGCCAGCATGACACGCTGAGCCTGGCCTCCACTGATTTGGTATGGATAGCGCTTCATCATCTCTTTGGGGTCCGGCAGGCCCATGTCACTGAGCAATTGTATACAGGTGGCTTCAGCTTGTTTCTTGCCGACTCCCAAGTGCCCCTGCAGGGCCTCAGTCATCTGGTTATCGATACGGATGGTGGGGTTCAGGGCGGCGTTGGCGTCCTGCAATACGATGGCGATTTCTTTGCCACGCACCTGCTGTAGTTCGGCCTCACTTGCTTGCATGAGGTCTCGCCCGTTCAACAGTACTTGGCCGCTGACGACTTCTCCCGGATAGGGTGCAAGGTTGACCAACGAAAGAGCAAGGGTGCTTTTACCGGAGCCGCTCTCCCCTACAATCCCAAGAACCTTTCCGGCTTCCAGCGTGAAGCTGACGCCGTTGACTGCTTTGACGGTTCCGGCTTTAGTGACGAAGTGTGTATGAAGGTCTCTGACTTCCAATAGAGGTGCCATAGCTCTCCGAGTCTTTTATTGGTTGTGTTTAGCGTCGGCTCAGTGTTGCAGTCGCTAGTAATCAAGTCAAGCCAGCCAGGACGTAGCCCTGGACATATACCCCTGGCGGGTACTAAGGGTGTGCCCTGGCCCTGAATGCCTGCGGCTACCTTTAGAGGCTTGGCCGGTAATGTATCTGGACGCATAGTCCAAATGAGCTTTTCTATGTAGCTGATTACCTTTACTAGGGGGGTGGCCGCCACTATAATGCCAAAGGTACTCTAGGGTAGAGAGGAACTGTGTGGCAATAAGGCAAATTTGCGTCCTTCCAGACCCGGTGTTGACGCGCAGGACTCAGAAGGTCACCACCTTCGATGCGTCGCTACCAAAGCTTGTTGAGGACATGATTGAAACGATGCGAGACGCCCACGGCGTTGGCCTTGCGGCTAACCAGATAGGCGTTTCTATAATGTTGTGCGTCATTGAGATTCCTGAGGAAGAGGAAGTACGCGTGCTGGTCAACCCTGAACTTGTCTCACAAGAAGGCGAACGCAAGCTGATTGAGGGTTGCCTGAGTGTTCCCGGCTACCAGGGACGGGTTCTCCGTTCAAATAAGGTGAAAGTCCGCTATCAAGACCTGCAGGGACGAAAACAACGTATTACTGCAGAGGGCAACTTGTTGGCCCAGGCATTGGAGCATGAGATTGGCCACCTGAATGGCCAGGCATACTTGCAGCATCTTGTTGCCAAGGACGCAATCTGGAGGTTGGAGGATGACCCGCCGCCCCAGTATGCAGAAGACATGGATAATGAACCATTAGAAGATGAAGATGGCGCAGAAGTTGAAGCGGCTTCCGCCATTGAGGCCAAGGACTAACATCCCAACTCTCTAGGCCAGCCCGTTAGAAAGGATTCTGTTGGAGCTTCTGGACCGCCTTCGTTCGCACTACGCCCATCTGGGCATTGAAGCCTACCTTCTTGGCGGTTTCATTCGTGACACGTTGCTTGGGCTGACTGCCTACGACATAGACCTGGCCGTGACCGGTGATGCGAAGGAGCAGGCCTACGGGATCGCACAGGCCATGGGCGGAACCTTCGTCCCTCTCGACGAGGAGCGCGGCATCTACCGTGTTGCAGCGATAACTCCCGAAGATGGACGATGGACGGTGGACATCGCCACGCTCCAGGGAGACATTGAAACTGACCTGCGACGGCGTGACTTCACGATTGACGCGCTGGCGGTTCCTCTCGCGAATACTGACGTTCCTTCCGGCGAGTGGCCGATCATCGACCCGACTGGCGGCTTGAAGGACATGGACTCCAAGACCCTGCGACTCACCGGCCCGGACGTGCTGACGGACGATCCGTTACGACTTATTCGGGCGGTGCGTATTGCTGTTCAGACAGGTTTTGAGATTGAAACGGAGACGGCCATTGCGGTGCAAAGACAGGTCGGTCTCCTGTCGAGCGTATCGGCAGAGCGGGTACGTGAAGAACTGCTGACCATCCTATCGCTGCCGGGCGTGTGGCGGTCTGTGACGCTGCTGGACACTCTGGGGCTTATGGATGAAGTATTGCCGGAACTCATACCCGCCAGGGGTGTCGATCAGCCAAAGGAACATCACTGGGACGTGTTTGATCACAGCCTGCACTGTGCTGCGTTTGTAGAGCAGGTACTTGACCCGGAGTTCCGTGAGGATGACCCGGCTGGGAAGTTCATACCGTGGTCGCCGTGGCTATCCGATCATTTTGAGGAAGAGTACGCGGATGGCCACACTCGGGCTACGTACCTGAAACTTGCCGCTTTGCTGCACGATGTGGCAAAGCCGGAGACGAAGGCGCTTCAACCCGATGGCAAGATTCGGTTTCTTGGACACCCGGTGAAGGGTGCGGCCACATCGAAGAAGATATTGAAGCGATTGCGTGCTAGCAGCAAGGCGACAGAAGCTGTTAGGGTCATGGTTGACCAGCATCTTCGGCCGAGCCAATTGGCGCAAAAAAGCGAAATGCCAACATCTCGCGCCGTATACCGTTACTATAGAGACGTTGGCGATGTTGCGGTGGACACCCTCTACCTCTGCATGGCTGACTATTTGGCGGCTCGTGGCCCGGACATCGATCTGGAAGATTGGGCCCGCCACTGCGAGAAGATGCGGTTCACGCTAGAGGAAAAACGTGTGCAAGAAAGACCGGAAAGGCAGCAACGCTTGCTGACCGGTCATGATTTGATGGCACTATTCAATCTGTCGCCGGGCCCGGAGTTGCAGCCCATCCTGGACATGGTTCAGGAAGCGCATGCAGCGGGAGAGGCGAATACAAAGGAAGAGGCATTGGCCATGGTGAGTCAGGCCCTAGGAAAAGAACCCACAACATCGGAGGCCCAGCATGTTTAAAAAGGATCTCCGACGGTTGGTATTCATCATCGTGCTGGTTTCAGTCGCCGTGCTTGCACTGGCTGTCGAGACCTTCGATGTAGGTATAGGCAGTGTAAACTTTGCACGCGGCGATGACGACGGCCCCTTGGGGCTGGAACTCGGCTTGGACCTCCAGGGAGGCGTCCAGCTTATCTATGAAGCTGAGGACGAGAACGTCACCAAGAGCCAGATGGAAGGCGTGAAGGACAAGATTGAGCGCCGTACCAACGCGTTCGGTGTGACTGAGCCCTCCATTCAACTCCTGGGAAGCAACCGTATCCTGATCCAGCTTCCGGGTGTGGAGGATGTTGAAGAGGCTAAACGACTCATCGGCCAGACCGCGCAATTGGAGTTCAAGGAACGCATATGCGAGGATCAGGGCGATCCCCAATGTACAAATTATCAGGATCAAGACATAGGGCTCACCGGTGAGCTGCTGACCAGGGCATACGCCAGCACCCACCACGCCACAGGGGCACCTATCGTGAACCTGGAGTTCAACGGCGAGGGTGCACGAATTTTCGGTGAGACCACCAACCGCATCGCCGGAACCAACAACCGCACAGCAATCTTCCTCGATGATGAGGAGATTGTTGCACCGGTGGCCAACCAAGCAATCCTGGGAGGGCAGGCCTTCATTCAAGGGCCTGACTTCACCTTCGATCGCGTCCGAACCATATCGATTCAGCTGGAAGGCGGTCGATTGGATACACCCATCGTGGTCATCCAGGAACAGAACGTGGATGCCACCCTGGGGGAGGACGCGCTGGACAAAAGCCTTGTTGCTGGCCTCATAGGATTTGGGCTTGTGGCAATGTTCATGATCTTGTACTACCGAATACCGGGAATAACGGCAGTCATCTCACTGGCCATCTACATTGTGTTGGTGCTGCTCATCGTCAAACTCGTTCCGGTGACCCTGACCCTAGCGGGCATCGCCGGCTTCATCTTGTCTATCGGTGTGGCGGTGGACGCCAACATCCTGATCTCTGAACGGGCGAAAGAGGAACTACGCACCGGGCGAGCGTTGTTAGGCGCTATAGAGACGGGTTACACCAGGGCATGGCCGGCTATTCTCAACAGTAACGTCGCAACCATGATTACCTGCGTTATCCTGTTCTGGTTCGGCTCTCGTTTCGGAGCCTCTGCCGTGACCGGCTTTTCAATCACGTTGTTCATAGGCGTTGCAACCAGCATGTTCACCGCAGTTGTGGTCAGCCACACGTTGCTCCGACTTGTTGCATCGACACCCCTGTCCCGTTTCACCGGCATGTTCACGCCAGTACCGGGGCAAGTCATCACCGCGGGGGCCGGACGCCGGACCCAAGCACAGAGGGAAAGGAACTAACCAATGGATTTTGTCAGCAAACGGAAATGGTTCTTCATCTTCTCTGCGATAGTCATCCTGGTTGGGATTGTATCCATGTCCATAGCGCCGCGCTTCAAGGTCGGCATTGAGTTTGAGGGCGGGTCCGCATTGTCCCTGAACTTCGCACAAGAGGTGGACGAGGATCGATTGAGGTCTTTCATGTCCGATCTGGGTCATGGTCAGGCCGTGGTTCAGCAGGTCGGCGATACCGGCGTCCTCATCCGTACTACGACTCTTGAAGGCCCCGATAATGATGGAGGAGAGTCAGAGCGGGATGCCATCGAGGAACGGCTGACCGAGGAATTCGGGACTATCGAGACTTCTGAACTCTCTGCGGTCTCAGAAGCAGTGGCAAAAGAGACCATCCGCAACGCCGGCATCGCTGTTGGCGTGGCGTCTCTATTCATCATGATCTACATCTCCTTTGCGTTCAGGCTCATGGCGAACTCAATGCGATTGGGCGTGGCAGCTATTGTGGCGGCCTTGCACGACGTAGTGATAACTCTGGGCATCTTCTCCATCCTGGGCAAGGTGATTGACCTTGAAGTAAACGCCATGTTCATCACCGGTATTCTGACCGTGGTGGGCTACAGCGTGCACGACACTATTGTGGTGTTTGACCGTATTCGAGAGAACACGGGACGACGCGTCTCGCGAGACATGTCCACTACTATCAACACCAGCATCATGGAGACGGTGGGGCGGTCATTGACCACCAGCCTTACCACACTGACCGTGATCGTTGCGCTGCTGCTCATGGGCGGTGGCACTATCGAGAGCCTGCTCTACACGCTGCTTATTGGCGTCATCGTGGGTACATACAGCTCCATCGCCATCGCCAGCCAGTTGCTGCTGGTCTGGGAGGAGAGGGGCATGAATCCCTTCCGTCGACACGAAGAGGCAGAAGCCTAGTCAGGGCGAGCCCTGGATCCACATGCCTGACGGTTATCTAACCGGAATCAAAAAGCCCCCCGCTCCGAAATACCGGAGCGGGGGGCTTCTCTTTTACTGTGCTGCTTGGTAGGGAGCTAGGCCCAGGGATCCACGCTGACGTGGATTGCCCCAATCTCACCTTCACCGGCGACCGAATCGATGGCGTGCTTCACGTCGTTCAGTCCGAAGTGGTGCGTGACGATGTCCTTGATGGGGTAGCGTCCGGATGCGATTGTCTCAATTGCGCGCTCCACTGACTTGTAGGAGTGCCCGTGGCACCACTTCATGGTCAAGTTCTTCCTGCCAGTGCCGCCTACGGAGACGTTCTCGTTGCCTGCTGCAGGTAGGGCGACAACGCCGTTGAAGGCTGCCATGTCCATGCCCTCTCGCACGGTGGTCCCGCCACCGCCGGTCACGTTGACCACTACATCGGCACCGTGGCCGCGAGTGTATTCCATAACCTTCTCAACCAGGTCTTCGGAACTGACATCCACGGTATAGTCTGCGCCGAGCCTGCGCGCAACCTCGAGTCGACGTTCGTCGTGGCCCATGCCGCTGACGATGATGCACGCCGCTCCCGCTTCCCGTGCTGCGATGACAGCGGCTAGGCCCTGCTGCCCGGGACCCTGAACCACCACGGTGCTTCCAATGGTTGCACCGCCGTACTCGATTGCCCACTCGTAACCGTTACCGAAGGGCAGGAAGAAGGCTGCTTCAGAGGCATCGATGTGTGTAGGCACCTTGTGCACCACTGCGCCGGGGTGCATGTACATGTACTGGCTATAGCCACCCCAGAGGGCAGGTTCTACCGTGAGGGCCGTTGAGCCATACCACAGTCGAGGCGTGCTGGAATCGTGGCCGAAGGCACTGGTCTGCGGGCAGAAGCGATAGTTGCCGGAGCGGCACATCTCGCAGGAACCGCAAGGCACATATTCTTCCAGCGCCACGCGATCGCCCTCAACCACGCCCCACTTCTTGGAGGCATTGGCGCCGATTTTATATATGAAACCCAGGTTTTCGTGACCAAGGATGCGCTGGCCTTCCTTCATGTTGTCGTACCCGTGGACATCGCTGCCACAGACGCCGCATCGCTCTACGCGGAGTATGGCTTCATCCGGGCCGATTTCCGGCATATCGAACTCTCGGATTTCAAACGTTCTTTTATCTGTGAGAACAGAAGCTGCTACTTTCTCTGCCATGGCGCTCCCTTTTTACTTTAGATCTTTGCTTCCAGACGTTCTTTTGCTGCATCCAGATAGGATTCGCCACGCTTCACCAACACAGATGCCGAGCGAACTGCATAGGCTTCCGGGTGAGTGGCTGCAAAGGATTCCACTCCCTCTTGGAGGTTGCGTGCTTCCGTCATCAACCGGCGGCGGTAGGCGATGATTGCTGAATCGCTGGCGCCCAGGTGCTCACCACCGCGCCATGACAGCGCGCCCATGGATTCCTGGGTGCCCATGTCCTGCTCGCCAATGCCCTTGATGCCTGTGAATGTCCTGTACTTCTGCTCTTCCCTATCGATGTTGTAGTCGTTTTCCTTATTGCTCAACGGGCGGTACTTCTCATCGGTCAGGGCGTGGATGCCGTAGCCGCTCCAGTGGTTCTTCACCTCTTCGTCGGTAAACGGGCGGTACGGATTCCACGAGATGCTGAAGTTCCAGCAGCTATAGTCATCAATGGGGACCCATGCGTGTCCGCCAATCTGAAATCCGGGCTCAATGGCACCGGGAATCATAGTGTAGAAGGGCAGCAGCATCTGGGTGATGCGGTAGTAGTAGCGGTCTTGGTCTGCTTCTCGACGTGCCGAGATGAGCAGGCCGGCATCGGTGTCGTCCACCGCAAATCGTGGCGATGTGTCGGTTGTGGTGAAGCCCATCGGTCGACCGTTGCCACGTTGTACTTTCTTCTCCGGGTTATCGCGAAGATAGGGTGTGACGCCGCTGTGGAGGAAGGAGATGTGACTGGAATCAATGCCGCCCTCTGTGGACTGCACCCAGTTGCTCTCCTGGCTTCGCTTGGAGATGATTCGTTGGTTATCCGGCAAGGTAGCCCAGTCTAACTTAGGGAGTCCGGGCATGGTCTCAATGGGCCCCATGTATGCCCAAATCAGACCGCCCCACTCTCGGGCTGGATACGCCGTAATCTTGACCTTGTCTTTGAAGTTGCTCTCCGCGGGTTCGGAAGGCATATCGACGCAGTTGCCGTCCTTGTCGAACTTCCAACCGTGGTAGACGCACCGGAGACCGCACTCTTCGTTCCGACCGAAGAACAAGCTGGCGCGACGGTGCGGGCAGTGGTTGTCGATAAGGCCAATGTCTCCGTTGGTGTCGCGGTAGGCCACCAACTGTTCGCCCAGCAGGGTGGTACGAACCGGTGGGCAGTCTGGCTCAGGCAACTCCTCCGGAAGTAGGAAGGGCATCCAGAACCGCCTGAGATATCCGCCCATGGGTGTGCCAGACCCTATGCGACTAAGAAATTCGTTGTCGGTGTCGTTCAACATTGTTGGACTCCTTTCGTCGATGCCTGCGGTGGCCTCTCGCTCGCGAGGGAGATATTGAGCGAATAGTACACCCAAATCGTTCAATGTGTCATGCGTTGCACGGGTAACGCCTAGTGCCGGAATCCCTAGGTAAGGTCTTGCATCCTGGTGCGAAGGATGCGGTGGACAAGGGACATCGCCATCACGGTGGCCATGAGGAAGAAGACCAGTTTCCAGGTAAATCCACCGGTTACCATTGCCAACGCTGTACTTGCCGCAGGTGGATGCTCGGTATCCGTAATCGCCATCAAGAGCAAAGATGCCCCCACAGCGCCTGCACCTTCTAAGGCTAGATAGATTGCTGTCTCGGTACTTATGATCGCCGCAACGCTCCCGGCGATAAGCGCGAGCAAGTGCCCGCCGAACACGCTCCGGGGTGAAGCCATCTGGCTGTGTGGGACGAGAAACAGGATGAAAGCGGTGGAGCCGATAGCCGCTACAACTGCTGCCCTGTCTAAGGCGTCCTCCACGGATAGGATGGCTAGCAGGACCAGGCTGGCCACCAGCGATTGCCAGATATAACTGCGGATGTTTCGTTTGAACTTGGGGTCAATGATGTAGAAGCCAGATGGCATGAAACGACCGCCTTGGGTTGGAATAGTGGTTCGGGAGCTGTTCCTAGCAGGGGAACGTGGCCAGTATAACTACTTTGTGGTGGCGTTGCATGGAGAGTGCCTAGTCGCGCTTGCACGGATATTGCTAGGTAGTATGCTGTGAGGCAGGGATACAACGGGAGGGACAGTGGTTGCATTGCTTGAGGTCAAGGACCTACGCACGCATTTCAATACTCGTGATGGGGTAGTGAAAGCCGTCGATGGCGTTAGCTATGACATCCGGGAAGGGGAAACCCTTGGTCTGGTGGGTGAGAGCGGTTGCGGCAAGAGTGTCAGCGCCCTCTCCATCCTTCGGCTTATCGCCATTCCGCCGGGTCGTATCGTGGGCGGGGCCGTGGAGTTCGAGGGGCGTGACCTGCTGCAACTTAGCGAGTCTGATATGCGGCGAGTGCGTGGGAACGACATTGCCATGGTGTTCCAGGAACCCATGACTTCGCTGAACCCGGTGCTGACCATCGGCAGACAACTCACGGAAGGTTTGGAGCTCCATCTCAAGATGAGTAAGGGCGATGCTCGCTTGCGGGCTGCTGAGCTACTCACCATGGTGGGTATTGCCGATGCGGCTCAGCAGCTAAAGAACTACCCACACCAGTTCAGCGGCGGGATGCGACAGCGTGTCATGATTGCGATGGCCCTGAGTTGTAACCCGAAGCTCTTAATCGCCGATGAGCCTACCACGGCCCTTGATGTGACAATTCAGGCTCAGATTCTGGAGTTGTTGCAGAAGCTCTCTGCAGAAATGGGTACATCGGTACTTCTCATCACCCATAACCTGGGGGTGATTGCGCGTTACGCCAGCAGGGTGAACGTGATGTATGCGGGCAAGATCGTGGAGGGCGGCACGACCAGAGAGTTGTTCACCAACCCACAGCACCCGTACACCAAAGGATTACTGAAGTCGGTGCCTCGCCTCGATCAAGACCGGACCGAGAAGCTCTTCACCATTGAGGGGGCACCACCAGATCTGATAAATCTTCCTCAGGGCTGTGCCTTTCAACCCCGGTGCGCCTACGCCATTGCCGAGTGCGGTGTGAGCGCCCCGCCGCTGACTGATCGAGGCAATGGTCATGTGGCAGCTTGCTTTGTAGAGTGTGGGACATTCTGATACACATACTTGTGGTAACCACCCGCCTTAAGCCTGAGCATCGCGATGCCTGGATTGATCGGATGACTAGGCACATCCAGACCTGTCGCGCTAATGAGCCGGACTGTTTGCAACTCGATCTTGTTCAGAGCAATGACGACCCCGACCATGTGTTTCTGTATGAGGTCTATGAGAGCAAGGAATCTTTTGACGCTCACTGGGATTCCAGCTATCAGAAGCAGCTCATGGTGGATGTGCAGGGATGGGCAGTAGAGCCTCCAGAAATCATCCTCTGCACCAATGTGTATCCGGTTGACTCTGAGATGAAGTCATGGGCCAGCTAGCCCTCCCGAGCTTTGGTCTCCTGAGGCAGCAAGCTACTGTAGATGAAATTGTGGGTGGGTGTAGGCACGCCGGACTCTTTGCCCAACCGCACCACAGCGCCAGTCTGCGATTCCAACTCGGATGGTTTGCCGTCCATGATGTCGCGCTGCATGGATGCCTCGCCCACCAATGGCTGCCGGTCCATCGCCGCCATGCCAATGGCCACAGCATCGTCGGCTATCGCTATGCCACGGGCCTTCGCCACGTTGAACGCCTCGGTCATTGCGGATTCCAACATGGATCGCGTCCCCGGATGGGCTCTGGTGACACCTGCAGGGGTGCGGGTCACTGCGCCTACACCGCTGAAGGCAGAGATGAACAGAAATTTTGCCCACATTGCAGCATGGATGTCCTTTGGCAGGTCAACGTTCAGCCCTGCATTGGCGAATGCATCCCGAAGTGCATCGACTCGAGCGCTCGGTTGATTGTCGAGTTCGCCCAGAGCAATGAAGTCGTCGCCGCCGTCGTGCTGGATGCGACCGGGCTCGCCGATGTAGCTGATGACTCGGCACAGCCCGCCAAGCACACGTTCAGCGCCGAAGATCGCCGAGAGTTGAGCGGGGGCGTCCACGCCGTTCTCCAGCGGAAGGATGCAGGTGTCTGGCCCAACAATCGGTCGAATCGCCTCAGCAGCCTCGGCCACGCTCCACGCCTTCACGGCAATCAGCACAGCGTCCACAACACCGATGTCCTTGGGCTTATCGGTAGCTTGTGCAGGGTTGATGACGAAATCGCCCCTTTTGCTGGTAATCTTGAGGCCGTTGGCTTTTATAGCATCGAGGTGTGCACCTCGAGCTATGAAAGTCACATCCTGCCCCGACTGCGCCAACCGAGCGCCAAAGTAACCACCGACTCCGCCTGTACCGAACACTGCAATTCGCATTGAGCCCTTCTTTTCAGCGGATATGATTTTGCCGCTAATTCAACTTTCGTCAATACCTGTCTGTTCTTGTGGATGCAGGGCTAACCCTGCTAGGTTTCTTTTTCTATGAGGTCTTTGACCTTCTGTTCTATCTGGTCACGGATCCGTTTGACCTCCTCCATAGGTTGACCTGCCGGGTCGTCCAACCCCCAGTCTTCTGTGAGCATGAACGTGGCCGGGCATGCCTCTTCAATGGAGCAGCCCATGGTGATGACCTGATGGGCACTGTCAGCCATGCCCTGCGTGAGAATTTGGGGACGGTTGCCACTGATGTCGATGCCCTTTTCTTTCATGGCGTCTACCACCACCGGGTTCACCTTCTCAGTTGGTATGGTGCCAGCCGATTCTGCCGTGAGGGTGGTTGACCCTGACGCGTTGAGGAACCCGGCTGCCATCTGACTTCTACCGGCGTTGTGGACACAGACAAAGAAAATAGTCTTCACGACAGTCTGTCTCCATTACCGTCTGGGGATGCGCTGTTCTCACCGCGTAGCCACCAGTACGTCACAGATGCTAGGGCTGCTCCAGCAATGGGCCCCACCCAGTATGCCCAGTGATCCATCCACGTCCAAGCAACCAGTGCGGGGCCGAATGAACGCGCCGGGTTCATGGACGCTCCGGATATCGGCCCACCGAAGATGGCTTCAAGCGCAACGGTTGCACCGATGGCGATTGCAGCGCTGCTGCCGATGGCTCTCGTATCGGTTGCTACCGCCATGATGACAAACATCAGGAAGAACGTGAGGATGAACTCGAATATGACTGAGTCCCATACGCTTCCGGAGGGCAGCGTGGCACCCATGTTGGCCACATCACCAAAGAGCGCCTTCAGCACCAGGCACGCGGCTACAGCCCCCATGAGTTGAGAGCTCCAGTAGTGGGCAACCCACTTCCAGGGAAAGTGACGTGACAGGGCAAAGGCAAGGGTTACAGCGGGGTTGATGTGTGCGCCGGAGATGTGTCCAGTGGCATAGATCATGGCCGCTACCACAAGCCCGAATACAAGTCCGATGCCCAGGGTGGTGATCTCGCCGCCAGAGGTGAAGTCCACCATGATTGCTCCAGCGCCTGCAAATACCAGGCCGAAGGTGCCGATGAACTCCGCTGTACAACGTCGCATGATTGAAGGGGATGTCAGTTGCATGATTCGCTAGTGCTCCGTGTCAGAGGATTGGGTCAGGTTGAGCCAAGTAATTCTAACGGATTTCAGGGGGTATGTCGTCCGGATTGCAAAATGAAGAAAGGCCTCCGTTACGGAGGCCTTTCTTGTAGTGGCATGGTCTAGTGGCGCCTCGGGTCTATACGAGTCCCTCTGCTGCCAGCGCCTCATCGAGCTTAGTCGTGTTGTAGCCAACCACTTTGTGCTCACCAATGGTAGTGACCGGCGTGGTCCTATGGCCCATGTCAATCACCTCTTGGCGGGCAACCGCGTCCAGGGACACGTTCTTTTCCTCGTAGGAAATCCCTTTGCGTGAAAGATACACTTTCACCATCTGGCAGGGGCCTCAGCCAAGGGAGGTATAGACTGTGATATCAGGACTTGTCATTCTCTTTTCCACCTTTCTGAGACTCGTGGAAGTCGGCTTTGGAGAGGTAATCCCCCCCGAAAAGCTCCGTACCTTCTGGTATTGCCTCATCTATTGTCTGGGTGAAGGCCTCTCCGGCCTCATACTTACGAAGAAACTCTTCGTTCACAAAAAACATTCATATACAGAACCCGTCGCGGGCAATGTCCTCATGGTGTCTGTCGCAAGGACAGATTTTCTTGCGATCCTCAACGGGATCGCCACCAAGGGGCATTCAAGGGCAGTATCGATAACCGTTGGCTACCTCATTGGCCGCCAACCCCTTTTGAACCTCAAGGACTATCTCCGGTTCAGGAAAGAACTCGTAGGGGCCTTTAGCTGTGTAAGCCTCTGAGAACTTCTTTGCCCGTTCCAGCGCTTGCTCTGGTGTCAGGTCTTTCTTCTCAGTCAAAGTCTGGCCGCTCCCCCGTACATTTTCTTAGATTCCAGGTTGGTGGTCACAGGTGCCACATTACGACAACCAATGCATCGAAAGGAATCTAGTTCCATAGTATCGCCTGAAATTCAAACCCGTCAACGGGGCAGATACCTTTTTACGAGCCACCCCATCTGCTCAGCCAGTCTTCCACAAGGGTCCAGGAGGTGGAGGCCAGCAAGATCAACACAATCATCTTGGTTGTGTTTGCCATCGTCGCAACCCACAGATACTTGATGAGCGGGTAACGCGTAGCGCCAGCCGTCAGGCCAACAAAGTCCATAGGTAGCACAGGGATCAAGTTGAACAAGAAGATGATCGGCGGTCCGTATCGTTCCATGGCGTTGCCAGACCATCGGAGGAACCGGTTCGTGGCGAATGTGTTGGTGGCCTGCATCCCCACGTAGTATGCCGTGACAGATCCCAGTGCGAATCCCACCCCGGAGGCTATACCAAGCAGGTAGGGGTTAAAGTCCCTGCCCATGAGCACCACGGCTGCCCCGCCCGGTGCTGGCAGCAGGATGGTGGCGGAGCTGATGAGGCTGATGATGAATGCACCCAGGTAGCCCCAGCTCCCCAACCCGGCAATGGTATCGCGGAAAATGATGGTGCCTGCCGCTGCCAGTACAGAGAGGAAGACCATTAGGGATACCTTCATTTTGAAGGGCATGCCCTTGGACACAACTGGAGTCGTCACCCCAGCAGGTGGAACCTGCGAGCGTTTTCTCTTCGCTGTGCTGGGCGTGGCAGAACTGCGTGCGCGACTCGTCGTCGCCTTACTGGATCTTGGTAACGACATTAATCGTTGACCTCTACGTCCACTGAGCAAAGGCCATGGCGCAGCCCGTTCCCGCCGGGGAGCGGTAGCACGGTACGTAATCGAAGAGTTCCATGTCCAGATGTTCTGCGGCACCACCCAATGAAATCCAGTTGCGCGCCTCAGAGTTGCCGGAGTTGAGTCTTTCACGTGGCAACTGGGAGAGTTGGACGATGTCCTTCTCTTTCAGGCCTTTAATCGTCATCTGGTCGAGTTCTTCATCGACGACAAAGTGGCTGAGTCCGCCGGATGCCAGCACAGCCACGCGTGCCTTAGTCGGCCACGCCTCAATGGCGCTCCGTATGGTTCGACCAATGTCATAGCACCGCTTCGGCGTTGGTTGGTTGGGCGGATAGTAGGTGTTCACCATGATGGGCACTGTGGGGATCTTCAGGCCGTCCATGATGCGGTGGTACACATAGCTGAAGGCATGGCCTATACCACCTCTTGAGCGACCGCCACGATCCGGGTCAAGGAACCGGGAAGCCCCGATGTCGTATTCCGATTCGTTCAAGTACTCGATGAGGTGCCTGCCCAAAGCGCCCTGCGTGGACACCACCTTATCCTCCGGCGGGTAGCCGATGAGCGGCTGGAAGCCCGTGGCTGCGGTGTATTTTTCACCCTGGCCGAGAATCTTGACCTCGTCACCCCAGTAGATGCAGAAGCCGGGCATGTTGTCGTCAGTCAGGTACTCTTGCTGGTCGTCGCCAAACATCACAAGGATGTCAGGCTTCGCATTGCGGAGGGCTTCCGCAACCTTGGCGATGCCGCGCTGATTCGCCTCATGGCGTTGTTGCTGTACCTTGGGATCAATCTCTTTTGCGATGCGTTTCACATCAGTACGGGCCAACAGTTCCTCATAGCCGGAAACGATGCCGTCAGTACCAATGAGTTCAGGATTTCTCTTGTCGTTGGAGCCTGCTCGTGATTCCCACGCCTCCGGAAGCATACTGAGTTGAGGACTGTGGGACGAACCCAGGCCTATCACTACTTCTGCCATATCTTCCTCCTCATGCTGGACCCCTGACTTTGAAATACCCTTGTGTGTCGTTGTAATTTGCGTAGCTGTATGTTACATGTCCGCCAGGGTCTTTTGACCATCCGCTTCCAGCAACTTCACAAAGTCACCCTCTGAGGAAACGATGTCCAACGCTCGGACATGGAACACCTCAGGGTGGGACGCGGCGTACGGTTCAACGCCCTCCTGCAGGTCACGCGTAGCCTTCAGGATGATCCTCCGCGCTGCTATGATTGCAGTGTCGCTGGTGCCAAGATGCTCCTTTGTTCTATCCGAGATGGAGCCCATGCTGTCGGTCATGGCGAAGTCCTGGTGCCTGCCGAAGGGGATGCCGGTGTAGTTCTGGGTCCGCTGCATCTCCCTATCGATGAGGTAGTCGTTCTCCGGAGCTCGCACGCTCCGATAGGTGTCGATGATCTTGCCATCTTTCAGCGTGTATTTGACATGCTCAAGCTCCATCGAGTCGATGGCACGGGCACGCTCGGCGTCGGTCAGGGGCCGCTCTGCGTTGTAGCTGTACTGGTAGGTGATGATGTGCTCATCGTCCACTGGCACCCAGCCACGACCGCCTCTGGGCCATGCCGGGCCGGGGATGAGGCTGAACATGGGCAGCATCCACTGGGTCACTCGCCAGTAGTAGTTGCCTTCTTCAGGGCCTCGGCGTGAGCCGTAGGTGAGGCCGTAGTCGGTCTCCTTCACCGTCAACTGCGGCGCACCGAACTTGTACGAGAGCACGGAGTTTCGGTCGTTCTTTTGATCTCCTGTACGCATGTCCCTGTGGTAATCAATACTGAGGTCGAAGACGCTGTGGAGGAAGGAGACATGGCTGGAATCGATCTCGCCTTCCGTGGCCTGCATGAAGTTGGAGTGTTGTATGAAGCGCGTAATGACACGATTGGCGTCCGGCACCCGTGCCCACTCGAATTCCGGGAGCTCCGGCTGCAGCTCTGCCGGTCCCATGTACACCCAGATGCAGCTTCCGTATTGCTTGGCGGGGTAGGCTTTGATTTTGACCTTGTCTTTGAAGTTGCTCTCTGCGGGCTCGGAGGGCATGTCTATGCAATCGCCGTTGATATCGAACTTCCACCCGTGGTAGACGCAGCGCAAGCCGCATTCCTCGTTACGACCGAAGAACAAACTTGCTCGACGGTGAGGGCAGTAGTTGTCTATGACACCCACGTTCCCATCCGTGTCTCTGAACGCGACCATATCCTCGCTCAGGATGCGTATCCTTACCGGGTCACAGTCCGGTGCGGGGAGTTCCTCTGCCAGGAGGACAGGCATCCAGAAACGCCTGAACAGGTCACCCATTGGCGTGCCAGGGCCGGTCTGCGTTAGGAGTTCGTTATCTTCTTTAGTGAGCATGTTTTTCTCTCCTGGAAGTTGTTAGTGGCTATGCCTTGGCTTTCGCTTCGTCTGTGAAGACATCCATGAACCTCTGAAAGTCGCCCTCAGGGCTGACGATGTCCATTGAACGGACGCGGTACAGATCCCCCTGGTTTGCGATGGCAGGCTCTGTTCCTTCCTGGAGTTCCTGAGCCATCCTGATGAGCAACCGGCGGGCGGTAATGGTGGCCTGGTCTGCGGTGCCCAAATGCTCCCTGGATCGGTTCACGCTTCTGCCCATACCCTCTTGAAGTCCTCTGTCTTGTTCGTTGATTCCCCAGATGCCTGTGTAGGTTTCGTTTCGCTGTACATCTCTGTCAATCAGGTAGTCGTTGCCTTTGTTTGCGACCCCAAGGTTGTGGTCGATGACGTAGCCATCCTTCAGTTCATGGGTGCCGCGCTTGACCCTTGGTGGGAAGGCTTGGCCGGATTCAATGTTTGCTATCTGCTCCTCAGTGAGGGGAGCCTCCGGGTTGTAGTTGTAGCCAAATACGGACGTGTTCTCGTCGTCGATAGGCACCCAGGCACGCCCACCCCGGGGCCACTGCGCCCCGGCAATCATGCTGTACATGGGCAGGAGCCACTGGGTGACCCGCCAGTAGTAATCGCCTTCCCCGGTGTCCCGACGTGCGCCGTACACAAACCCGTAGTCGGTGCGGCTCAGCGTGAGCTTCGGTGCGCCGTCCACCAGTGCAAGGTTCCGGGTCGCTCCCTGCCGAGTCGGCCTCTTGTCAGGATTATCCCGCATGTAGGGAGTGAGGCCGCCGTGGAGGAAGGAGATGTGGGACGTATCGATCTCGCCTTCCATACCCTGGGCGTAGTTGGTTTCCTGCAACCATCGGGCCAGGTGACGATGGGTCTCCGGCACCCGCGCCCACTCGAATTGGGGGAGTTCAGGCTTCAGGTTTTCCGGACCCATGTAAATCCAGATGAGCCCACCCCATTCCTCTGTGGGGTATGCAGTGATCTTCACCTTGTCCTGGAATCTGTTCTCCGGTGGTTCGTTGGCCATCTCCACGCAGTTGCCGTTCACGTCATACTTCCAACCGTGGTACACGCACCGAAGACCGCACTCCTCATTACGGCCGAAGAACAAGGGGGCAAGCTTATGAGGGCAAAAGGCGTCGATGATGCCCACCCTGCCGTCTGTGTCCCGGAAGGCCACCAGGTCCTCGCTCATGATACGCAGCCTGACAGGTGTACCGTCCGGCGTGAGTTCGTTGGGGATGATGGCCGGGAGCCAGAACCGGCGGAAAAGCTCACCCATCGGTGTTCCGGGACCGGTCTTGGTCAGTAGCTGGTTCTCTTCAATCGAAAGCAACGCATAACTCCTTTGGTTGTGTGGACTTAGTTCTTATAGACCGTACATCGCTTTGGGATTATCACGCAGGATCTTGGTCATTGCTGATTCGCTGAGGGTGCCCTGTTCCTTGAACACAGAGATAGCGTCCACCTCACTGGACGGGTCGAAGTGGCCGTAGTCGGTGCCGATGACGATGTTGTCTTCTCCGGCACATTGGAGGATGTATGGAATATCGTCGTCTGTCTGACAGGTGACGTAGATGTTGTACTCCTTGAGAACGTTGTCCGGGAACTTCCTCCCCGCTCCCTGGTAGCGGTTCTTGGCCTCCGTGATCACCCACGGGACCCATCCTGCGGACGCCTCGATGAACCCCCATCGCAGGTCTGGGAACTTGTCCGGTATGGGGCTCATCATGAGGGCGTGACACGCAGCCACTGTGGGGATTCGGAAGATTCCGAAGGCTGAGCCGGGGTCTTCCGGCGTTCGCAGCATGTTGACCATGCTGGGGTTCCCGTTGGCGATGTGCACAGCGACGGTCATGTTAAGTCGGCTGGCTTCCTCGTAGAGCGGGTAGAAGTACGGGTCAAGGATGGTCCTCTCGCCCTCGATGGGGCGCATGGTCATAGCGACTGCGCCCTTCTCCTTGGCGATGTTCATCTCCTCGATGGCGGCGTCAATGCTCATCCATGGTGGGACACATGACCACAGCAATCGACCATCGCTCTGCTTCCAGATGTCGCCCACCCAGTTGTTCCAGCCCCGGCAGATGGCGCGCTCCACTTCGGGTTCTTCCGCAACCTGCTCTATCCAGAGGGTGTGGTGAAGTACCTGCGCGTCTATGCCCAACCGGTCCATGTCCTTGAGGCGAAGCTGCACGTCGTCGAGTTCCCGCGCAGCCTGGGGAGTGACGACGTTGCGCCCGCGGTCCGAACGCTCCTGCAGCTCCATATCGGTGAGGGTAGGGAACCTGAACCCGCGATTCTTGCCACCAATGACCCAGTGTTGGCGCTGCGGGTCTTCCGGCGATTGCTCCAACGTAGGCCGGAACTTGGCGTCTGCGGGGTCCATGAAGTCCCAGGTGCGCTCCGTCTCCACTACGTGGGCATCGGCGTCTATCACCTGAAAGTCCTTCGCTGTCATCATATTAAGCACTCCTTCTCACCCGTAGAGAGTATTACCTTATTTCACACATTAGGCTTGGACTTTACAGGCCGTACAAGGCCTTGGGGTTATGAGAGAGGATATTGTCCTTTTGTTTTTTGCTGACACCCTTCATCTGACCCACGATCTCAAGTGTATCCAACTGGCTGGACGGGTCAGCATGGCCGTAATCAGACCCGGTGATGAGGTTGTCGTCCCCGGAGTATTGCAGGATGTACGGCAGGTCGTCATCGGATTGGCACGCTACATACATCTGATACTCATTCAGGACATTCCTTGGGAAAGGCTTCCCCGCGCCACTGTACCGGCGCTTTGCTTCATTGATGACCCAGGGTATCCACTGGGATGACGATTCAACAAAGGCCCATCGTAATTTTGGAAAACGTTGGGGAATCTCGCTCATGATGAGTGCGTGGCATGATGCCACGGTGGGAACCCTGAACCGCCCAAATGGAGCTCCGGGGTCGTAGGGTGACGCCAGGGCATCACACACAGCGGCATTCCCGTTTGCTATGTGGACGGCGATGGCCATATCCAGATCGCTTGCCAGTTCATAAATTGGATAGAAATATGGATCAAGGAGCAGGCGATTTCCCTCCATTGGACGCATGGAAATGGCAACTGCGCCGTTGTTTCGCGCGGCCTTGATCTCTTTTTTGGCGTTCTCCAAATCCGTAAAAGGAGGAACGCAAGACCAACGAAGTCTTCCTTTGCCATCCTTCCAGATGTCGGCCAGCCACCGGTTCCAACTGCGGCAAAGCGCCACATCTATCTCAGGCCTCGTAGTGACTTCCTCAATCCACAATGTGTTATAAAGCACCTGAACATCCACACCGAGTTTATCCATGTGCTGTAATCTAGCTGATACGTCTTCCATCTCTCTCGCCCCTGCTGGCGTGTCCACGTCCCTTCCGGAGCGTTCAGATATCTCCGCAAGCAACCGCTGGTCCGGTGCCGCAGCTCTGTGGCCACTCACCTTCCCATCGATCAGCCAATGGAGCGTTGGTTTGTCGCTGCCCGCAGACACTAGTGTAGGTCGATACTTCCGGTCTGCCGGGTCAAGGTATTCCCATGTGCGGTCACTCTCCACCACGTGGGTGTCTGCATCGATAACCTGAAGGGCTTGCTTGGTCGTCATCGCACTTCTCCAACCTGAGTTACATGGCCAAGAACATAGGATCCTAGTACAGGGCGTCTCCACCGTTGATTGTGATCATCTGTCCGGTGATGAAATCACTGTCGGATGAAGCCAGGAACACCATCGTTCCCGTCAGGTCGTCCGGGGTCTCAATCCGAGGGATAGAGCGGCCTGCCCTGCTTGGTGCAACGGGGGCGTCATCGCCGCGACCGATCTTCGCTCCGCTGTCGGTGCCTCCGGGTGCCAGGGTGTTTACGTTGATGTTGAACTGGCCTAACTCCTTGGCCAGCGTCCGAGTCAGGCCCATGACGGCCGCTTTTGAAGAAACGTAGTGGGGTACGCCGGGCATTCCCTGGAGCCAGATGCCGGAACCGATGTTGATGATCTTGCCGCCGCCCTGCTCCTTCATGTACGGGAAGACCGCTCGGCAGCAGAGGAACATGCCTTTTACGTTGACCTCATAGACCTTGTCCCACTCCGCCATATCCACGTCCAGAATAGGCTTGGCGGTTAGGCCATCAAAGATGCCTGCGTTGTTCACGATGCAGTCGATACGCCCGAACTTCTCCACGGTCAGTCGGGCCATCTCCAACGTGTCTTCTTCCTTGGTCACGTCGGTGATGATGGGCAGGACCTCACCGCCGGCTTCCATCACCATCTCGGCGGTGGTGCCGCAATCAAGGATGTCGCAGGCAACCACCTTGGCGCCCTCCTGCGCGAGCCGTACCGCGTAGGCCTGCCCGATGTGCGTTGCTGCTCCGGTGACGATGACGACCTTGTCTTGTAACTGCATTGCGACCCTCCCAGAAATTCATGTGAATCAGGGTTTAGTTGGAGTGCATTGTACAGGGTGTCAGCCTATGTCTCAATGGGTGGAAATGGAGAGACTCACCGCAATGGGTGAGCCTCTGTAAAACGTTCGTTAGTAGCCGGGAGGCCAGAAGGGTGCAGGGCCTCGCCCTGCCCTTGCTAGAGGAGGTCACGACCCAAGGTCAACCAGTAGAATACGATGTATGAGCCTGCCAGGATCATAACGGCGGCGCTGATTGGTTGAATGAATGGAAGCAACTTCCGGAGCGCGCCGACCATTGCCCCTTTGAAGATAGCCATGCTCAGGGTCAGCGTCAGGATAACGGTGCCCATGCCAAGCCCGTAGAGCAAGAATTGGCCTGTTGCAGTGAGAAAGCCGGTGGTAGTGCCGAATCCGACCACTGCGATGAAAATGGGCAGTGTGCAGCTCAGGGAAGCGGTGCCGTAGCTCAACCCGAAGAGGAAGTAGCTCTTGGCGTTCACTTCTCTTGCATCGCCCATGTGGGAAGCCGCGCGACTGAACGCGCCGATGTTGAGCTTGCCGCCCATGAGTACCCATGCCCCACCGAATGTAAGTACGCCGCCGATGACCAGTCCCAGCCAGGGGATCAGGGAACGCACGGTGGTCAGACCGGCTGCAAGGATGACGCCTACGGTACCGAACAGGAGCATCACACCCAGGGTGACTAACACGCCGACGAGAGTCGCTTGCTTGAAACGGACTACCGGGTTTGCACGTGCTTCTTGGGAGTCGGCGGCGCCAAGGTACATCCCCAAATATGCCGGGAGCATGGCGAAGCCGCAGGGGTTCACTGTTGATACCATCCCGGCGCCAAAGGTGAAGCCCAGCAGGCCGATGCCACCAAGCCGTGACCCGGAGCTGCCGGACAGCGACTCTATGAACCCGTTGACGCCGCCCGTTGCGTCAGCCCCCGACCCCGTGAGTATTGAGCCGACCACGGCCACACCTATCGCCACCCCTCCAATGAGGAAAGGGATGAACAGTGTGCGTATCCACTGGTTCTGTGTTGATTCGTTGTACGCTGTTGCGTCCATGTGCAGCCCTCCAGGCTTCTGTCTTCATTATATGTGATGCTTAATCTGCTTGTGAGGTACTACGCTTTAGGCGCCGGTTTGGAGCCATCATCGCAGGCACCATAGGAGCAAAAGGCGAAACCGTGTACACTCCATGCCTATGACTTCACCTCAACCTGAGTCTGCAGCGCAACATACCATCCACGTGACCATGGCCACGGCCTGGATGCCGCTGTCGCTGACGGCGTTGAGTGCGCTGGTGTTCACGCTGGACGGCTCAATGAACGCCATTGCGCTTCCCTTCATTGCCGACGAGTTTGGTGCATCCCCCGCTGGCGCCGTCTGGGTTTCCGTGGGGCTTCAGTTCATGATTCTGGGTCTGGCACTGCCCATTGGTTCCCTTGCGACTTCGCTGGGACGACGCCGGTTGTTCACCATCGGGCTGGGCGTGTTCGTCCTTGGTCTCATCGGTTCGTACCTGTCACCGAACTTGCCGGCCCTCATAGGGGCAAGGGTGGTTCAGGGCCTGGGCTGTGCGCTCTTCCTCTCTACGCGGAACGCCATCGGTATGGAAGGGTTCCCGCCGGAGCGACGTGGCATGGCGTTGGGCATCATCATTGCAGCGGTAGGGCTTGGAGCAGGGTCTGGGCCGTTGATTGGTGGCCAGCTTATCGACGAGTTCGGTTGGCGGTCGGTTTACGTAGCTGTCGCGCCTCTGGCTCTGATTACGGTGATGCTGTCGTATTTCCTGTTGCGCCGAGAAGAGCGGCTACCTATAGCGAACTTCGACATCATGGGGTCGACGTTGGGGTTCGTGGGTCTGGGCGCTTTGTTAGTGGCACTGAACAGGACTTCCGACTGGGGAGCGACCTCGCCCGGCATCATCGGGCTGGCGACGTTAGGACTGGTCTTGATGGCAGCCTTCGTTTGGCGAGAGGGACGAGTCCTCAAGCCCGTTCTGGACCTGGCGATATTCCGCAGCAAGGCCGTAGTGGTGAGCAGCATGGGGTTGGTGCTCCAGGTCATGGGGAACTCTACCACAACACTGGTACTTCCGTTCTTCCTCGTGCGGTCTTTGGAACTCAGCTCCACCGCCTCCGGGGCCCTGTTCGCAATAGCTCCGGGGTGCATGTTCGCTGGAGGCCTCGTTGGCGGCAAGTTGTCCGCTCGCTTGGGGGTGGGCCCTGTTATGTTGGCGGGGATGGTAGCGCAGGTGATCGGTGTGGGGTTGCTGTTGTTCGTCGACGAGAATGCCTCGCTTCTGCATATCGCGTTGGCTCTGGTGGTCATGGGTTCCGGGGCGGGCATGTATCAGACCTCCGCCGGGAGCGCACAGATGAACGCGATTCCACCGGGGCACATTGGAACTGCTTCTGCCCTCTTCATCGCTGTGATCATGATGGCCGGTTCAACTGGCGCGACGCTGGGAGGCATCCTGATGAGCTCCGGCGATTCGTCAAGGCGGGAAGCAGTGATTCAGATTAGCCAGGTGGCAAGCAACTACCACAATGTGGCTATCGCGGGCACTGTGCTGCTGGTGTTGGGACTGATGAATGCGTTGTACTACCAGTTCCGCATCTCTCGTCGAAGACCCATTACAGAGGTTGTCGCCTAAAGCCCTGCAACCATGCTTCGAAGTCGCTCGATGGCCTTCTGGATGTTCTCCACAGAGTTGGCATAGGACAACCGCACATAGCCATCGCCATAGCCACCGAACGCGCTGCCCGATAGCACAGCCACGCCCGCCTCTTGTAACGCCTTCGACTCGAACTCAATGCTTGTGAGGCCGGTGTCCTTGATGCTTGGGAAGACATAGAACGCGCCCTCTGGCATGGGGCAGGTCACTCCCGGGATGCTGCGAAGGCCTTCCACCACCACATCGCGACGCTTCAAGAACTCCTCACGCATAGCGCTGACGCTGTCCTGCGGTCCTTCCAGCGCGGCCACCATTGCCATCTGAGAGAAGGCGTTGGCACAGGAGACGCTGTTCACTGCCAGCTTGGTGATGTGCTCCACCAGCGGTTCCGGGAACACGCCGTAGCCCAATCGCCAGCCGGTCATGGCGTAGCTCTTGGATAGCCCGTCCAGGATGATGGTGCGGTCTGCCATGCCGGGCATTGTGGCGATGCTGACGTGTTCGCCTGTGTAGAGCAGGTCCTTGTACACCTCATCGGTCAGGATGTAGGCGTCCGACTGCTCTCGCACGATGGCTGCGATGCGCTCAATCTCCTCCGGTGACAGCACGGAGCCGCACGGGTTGTGGGGCGAGTTCAGAATGACGAGTCGGGTGTTCTTGTTCACCAGCGTGGCGAACTCATCGAGGTCGGGATGGTAGTTACTCTCGCCTCGCAACGGCATCGGAACGGCCTTTGCGCCGCAGAAGTTGACCATCGACTCGTAAATGGGGAAGCCCGGGTCCGGGTAGATGACCTCCGCGCCAGGTTCTGCGAGGGCGAGCAGCGTGAAGAACATGATGGGCTTTGCGCCGGGGGTGATGATGACGCGCTGCCAGTCTATGTCCATGCCTCGACGCTCCCCCACGTTGCGAGCCACAGCCTGCCGAACCTCCGGGATGCCTGCCGTGGGGACGTAGTGGGTGTAGCCGTCTGAGAGTGCCTTCACCGCAGCGTCCTTGATGTGCTGGGGTGTCTCGAAGTCGGGCTCGCCGATCTCCAGGTGGACGATGTCCTTGCCCTGGCCCTCCAGCGCTTTGGCTCTGGCAAGTACCTCAAAAGCCGACTCCGTACCCAGCAGCGACATCCGTTCAGCGACGTTCATGTGTGTTCCTTTAGTTGATGTGTACAGGAAATATTTTATTGAGGAAACAAATCCCCTGAGCCTAACCCTAGTCACATAGCTGAGTGGTAGCTGTCCACCTCACGGGAAAACCGAACATAACTGCTGGAACAAAGATTTGTTTCATGTGACACACATGTTGGGGACTGACCTGCGGGTCAGAGGGTCGCGGGTCGTCCATGACGGGCTCAGTTCATGTGCCTGTGGGGAGAGGGTAACAGGAACGAGGTTATTGGGGCTAGTGAGATAAGGCGGTGGGGCACGCTCCCGATAAACCGGGACAGGCCTGGACCCATGTAACCCTGGCGGCCTCCAAAACCAGGGCTAGGTTCCTCAGAATGACAGGTGGGGCGGCAGGGGGGTGTTGTTTTGAGTTTGTTTTGCGTGGAAATGCGTGTGGTTGTATGTCTAATGTAACAAGCGCGGTGGTAGAATTTAGTAAATCTAGGCGATGGGAGGTGAGGTTTGTCCGCATGGAATCGATCGTGATAATAGCCGGAGCTGCCGCCGTGGTGGCTACGATAGTTTGGTCCGTATTCTCTAACTTCGGGCCACGGATGGTTCCTGCTACTGCACTTTCCATTGCATCTAGCCTATATATTTTCACATGGATGAAGACGTATAAACTCAACCGAGGAATCAAACGAAACCAATTACCCCAAACGATTATGCAATGGCTGATTGCCGCTGGGCATACCGTAAGTCAGCCGCAATCTCCCGATTATGAATTCGTCATACAAGTAACCGCACACAACGGCCGGCATGCGACCATAGCACAACCCAAAAGTGCTCCCGGTATTATTGCCGTTGCTATCGGAATGGGACTCTCTGGTCGCCACCTGCCTGCTTATGACGCATTATCCGATGACAAGAAGGAAGCCCTGATCCGTATGTTGCAAATTGAAATTTCGCGGACAGGATTTGAACGGAACGGCTTTGACCATCCGCTTAACCATATGTCCTTTGCGCGGAGTATTTTTTATGATGCGTCCTTCAATCGGATCACATTGTTGCAGACCATTTTCGACTTATTGCGTGGAGCAACAATCATCACACAACTAATAAATCTCACGTTGAATACGCCTGCAGAAGAGGCAGCACAAACAGACACACCTGTTACTCCTCCACCATCCGACATAAGGGAAATTACAGATAGTGTGCTCGACGAACTATCTAACCTAGCCGCTGATGAAGAGCAGTTGGGAGCTTGAATAGAGGGTCAGACCAGCTCAACGCTTAGGGCTACTCCCCCGCCCCCGCCGTGGCATATCGTCGCCAGACCGCGCTGGCTTCCCTTTTGGATCAGGGCGTGGAGCAGGGTTGGCAAAATCCTGGTTCCGTTGGTCTCCAGAAGACGGCCCTGCGCCACCGCTCTCACGTGGATGTTCACCTTCTCCCGGTCGTACTTCAGGGCCACTCCGTTCGCCAGGGCCTGGGCCGCGAAAGCCTCGTTGGCCTCCGCCGGATTTAGGCTGGGTTACGCTTCGAGAGCGCGGGTTGCCGCTACCGGTCCCTCGAAAAGCCACGCCGGATCCACTCCCGCGTGCGAGTAGCCGCTTATTCTTGCTACCGGGTTTAGCCCGAGCCGTTCCACCGTAGATGCTCCCGCCAGTACTACCGCTGCCGCTCCGTCGCTTATCTGAGACGCGTTCCCCGCCGTCACGGATTTCCCCTGGGAGAAGGCTGGCTGAAGGTTTCTTAGGGCCTCTAGCGACGTTTCCGCCCGAGGGCCCTCGTCGTTCTCTATGAGTATCGAACTGCGGCGTGTGACCACCGTGACGGGCACTATCTCGTCCTGGAACGACCCTTCCATCGCGGCCGCCACTGCCCGGTAATGGCTCCTGCGGGCGAACATCGCCAGTTGGTCTCATGGGAGGGCGTCGGTCTTGCTTAACGCCTGGGCCATAGCCTAACGGGGTGGGTCTAGTTGCAGGGCGTCCTGCACCATACTGTCCGCCATTTCCCATTGGCCCAGACGGACGCCGTTGCGGCTGCCTTTGAGCGGGTGTGGGTCGAGGCTCATGATCTGCATACCCCCGGCCACCACTATCTCCGCGTCTATCGCCGTCTGCCGGGCCGGGGCTTGGCCTGCGCCCAGCACTGTTGCTGTCAGGCCGCTGGCGCATACCTTGTTCACGGTCATTGCTTACGCCGTCACGGGGAGGCACTCGCCTACTATCACCCGCCGGGCCAGGGCCAGCCACACGTCCGCGGGGAGTACGTTGCCCATCAGAGCGTAGTCCACCTGCTCCGGGCTTACTCCCGCTCGCTCCAGTGCTCCCTTTATCGCTATCGCTCCCAGCGTCGGGGCTGGGACCGAACTTAGCGAGCCGGATAGCTTTCCTAAAGGAGTCCGCGCTGCGCCGAGGATAGAAACCTCTTCCCTTTCGACCGGTCTTTGGCATGTGGACCTTTCGTTTTTGTCTGCTAGTTGCGTAGATACATTGTAGCACTCAGTCGAGAAATACTTGCGTCACGATTCAAAGAACGGTAGGGAAGCAATCAAGAACCCACTATTGTAATATTAAGGTTGATTAATCATATTATTAGCAATGTGAGTTTACGAAATCATCATATATGGAGAGTGTATGCTTCAAATAAGTAAATAATCCATCTTCCTAGCAAGTCTCCTGGTGGCGTTTGGGGTCGGCTGTGCCGGTTCTTCCGCGGCAGCTGATCCCACGCCCCCTGTGGCTAGTCCTACGGCTACCGTGGCCCCTGTGCTCCCACCTCCTGCAATACCAACTCCACCGGAATCCGCTCCGAGCCTACCAACCCTTGAAGAGCTTGGGATCACTCCCGTTCCTTTCGTTCCCACTCTTACCCCCACTCCAAGCATCCGGGTAACGGTAACACCCGGGCCGGAAGGGGGGCGTCTCGAGAGCGATTTTGTGGATGTTGTCATACAGGGCACTCGGTTGAGGGACAGCCTTGTGCAGGGATATATGCCTGGCAAAACCGTCACACCATCCAATGGCAGCGACTATTCATTCTTGCTGGTGGACTTGCTCATTATCAATCGGCTTCCATATCGCGTGGAGTACAACGTCAAGGTCAGGGCGTACCTCCCAGACCGGAGGCACCTCATCAGCCTCTATTCAGGGGAGATCGGGGTGTATGGCGAAACACTGGACGGAAGTAGAGGCTCTGAGGTCCTCAGGACAGTGAAAGCCTTGGAGGCCTCAGAGGAAAGGGTAATCTTTGAATTGCCGAACTCCCACACCCCAAACCAGGTGACGGTGGAATTCACAATCGAAATCCAGGCAGAATCCATCATTGAACGCACGTTAGACAACCCTGTTGAGTAGCACTACCAGAGGGGTTACTGAACGCCTAGCCGTCCCCGGAAGTAGGCGACCACGCGCTCTGTGTACTCGTCGGGGAAGTTCAGGAACGCGTCAACGTGGTCGGTGTCAGGCACCAGCCAGAGACTGCTGCTCTGGTGCGATGCAGCATGGACTCGAAGCCCCTGCTCCATCGGGATGCGCTCGTCCTCCATGCCGTGGATCAGCAGGATGGGGTAATCGATATCAGCCGCCGCAGATTCCGGGTCGATGTCGCCTAGATTGATGTCGTGGAGCACACTCGCTGCCAGCTTCGTCCCCAGCCCAAAGAATGGAACCAGCCATTTGGGCACAGGCGTCCGTCGCGAGACCTCCTGGGCGATGAGGTCGCCCGCGTTGGCGAAGGGGCTGTCGACAACCAGCGCACGTATGCCCGGCTCCTGCGCCACCCCAAGCACCGACGTTGCCGCTCCCATCGAAAAGCCGATGACGCCGATGCGCTCTGCTGGCACGCCTCGCCCGATCAGGTAGTCGTAGGCGCCAAGCAGGTCGTTCTGCTCAAAGTAACCGCCGGACACCTTGCCATCGCCCGATGTGCCGTGGCCGCGTAGGTCGAACAGGAGGGTGTTGAACCCCTCTGCCCACAGTCTTGCAGCGAGACCCACTGCTTCGTCACCTGCACGGCTGCTCCCCAGACCGTGGACGAAGATGATGGTGGGTGCGTCCTCAGTGGTTGGGATGTGCCAGCCCTTCAGCGTGATGTCGCTGCCCCTGGTGGTGAACTCCACATCCTCAAAGGGCAGGTTGTACTCCGTCGGCGTGTGGTCGAACGCTTCCCGTTCTGCCTTGGTAACGCCGTTGGCAAGGAACACGGACACACCACCGTACAGGAGCGCCAGAAACACCAACGCCCCTGCCAACGGGATACGCCATTTTCGTAAGCGCCGCAACAACTTCACGTCTACAACTGCCCCCGGAGGTTGGAAGTGCTAGCTGACGCTGATGTATTCGCGATGGTGGGTGCCCTTCCGCAGGTGAGAGGTGTCCACACCCTGTTGTTGCGTCAGCAATCGATGGGCGTCCAGGGCCGCCTCGTCTGCCCACTCCTCGTGGAGGATGAAGAAGTCCGGGCGTTCAATGCTCTGATAAAACTCGAACTGGTTGCAGCCGGGTTCGTTGCGGATGTCTGGGCAACGTTCGGCATAGCTTTGCGCCAGCTCATTGCCTTTACCCTCTTTAGCTTCTATAAACACGTTCATCCAGATTGCCATTTCGCTTCTCCTAACAGGTGTTGATTTGCGGCAATAGACTATCATGCTGAGGCGTTACAGTCATGGCCTGTGGGTTGACACCTCAATGCCCGCATGCTCTGATTCCACGGTCAGCGCAACTTCTGGAGGATGCTATGGCTACGGTGGTCATTGACGGGATTCAGACGAACTATGAGGTGTACGGCTCCGGGCCGCCGCTCCTGATGATGGCGCCTGGCGGATTTGATTCCACCATAGAGAAGTGGTCAATGGCGGGCGTTTGGAAGGGCATGCAACCTTTAGAATCGCTGGCCAAGGACTACACCTGCATCGCCTACGACCGTCGAGAGGCGGGTTTATCGGGAGGTCGTGTAGAGCGATTGACCTGGCCGGGCTATGCCAAACAAGCCAAGGGGCTCCTTGAACACCTGGGCCATGAGCGTGCCTTCATCATGGGCGGCTGCATGGGTGTCTCGGTGGCAACAGCCTTCGGAGTGGCATATCCTGAAGCGTCGCTGGGGCTGGTGTTGCACTGGCCTGTGGGCGGCCCGCGATGGCACATCGCAGGAGTTGAGCGGTTTGAGACGCACCACACGTTTCTGGTACAGAACGGACTAGACGCCGTGGTGTCCCTGGCCAAAGAGGGCAAGACCTTTTGGACGAACCCGGAGGCTGGCCCCTGGGCGGCGGCGATAAACAACGATAGCTCATTCGCCGAGCGATTCGCGTCACAGGACGCCGACCGCTATGCAGGGCTCATCTCAGCAACGGGTCGCACGCTCTATGACCGCGATACAGCGCCCGGTGCGGAGCCGGAAGAGTTGATGGCGTTGAAGGTCCCGGCGATCATCATCCCTGGCTACGACGTCGCCCATGCCACGTCAGCCGCACGGTACTTGGAAGAGTGCTTACCGGAGAGTGAATACTGGGATGTATCCGTTGAACAACAGACGCCCGGCGCCGTTCGGGAGCGTATTTTGGGATTCATGGCGTCATTGAAGTAGCCGATAATAGGGCTTCTTAAAACGCAGGGGGAAACAATGGGTGAGTTTAAATTGGCACTCAGAGCTGAATACCTCAAGCCTGGCGAGATTGTCAAAGTGGACATGGGAGATACGCAGGTGTTGGTAGGCAATGTGGACGGCGAGTTCTACGCGGTAAGCAACATCTGCCCACATTCAATCCGCCCGATCTTGGAGCATAAGAGCAGCATGATCGAGAACCAGGTGAAATGCCCCCACCATGGCAGCATCTTTGACATGGCTACCGGGGATTTGGTGCGAGGCTTGGCCACGGAGTGCCTGACCAAGTACGCGGTACGGGTTGAAGGGGACAGGGTACTTGTGGACGTCGATGCTAGCTAGGAAATAACACCAGGGGGAGGGGACAATGGCAGACTTTGAGAAAGTGTTCAAGGTGGGAGACCTGCAGCCTGGCGAGATGGTCAAGATTGAGGTGGGGCTGAACCCGGTGCTGTTGGGCAATGTGAACGGAGAATTCTTCGCCGTCGGCAACACCTGCCCCCACGCGGAGATGCCCATTGTGGACGACAAAGGGACATTGGACGGGAACGAGATTGAATGTCCGTATCATGGTAGCGTCTTTGATGTGACTACGGGAGAGGTGTCACAAGGCCCGGCGGCATTCGCATTGCAGAAATACTCGGTGCGAGTGGAGGGCGATGACGTCCTGGTGGGTCAGGAGTAAGCAACGACGATCAGCATTTGCAAGGAGCCGTCATGGCCACGGTAACGGTACAGTCATTGGACAACCTTAAACACTCTGTGACCACAGAATACGGCACGTTCATCGCTGACGAGCCTCCGTCTGCCGGAGACGGCGCGGGGCCAGACCCCTACGGATTGCTGCTGGCCGCCCTTGGCACCTGAACTGCAATGACCCTTCGGCTGTACGCCGACCGCAAGGGCTGGCCACTTGGTCAGGTCACTGTGGAGCTGAATCATAGTCGTGTCCACGCCAGGGACTGTGAGGAGTGCGAGGAAGCCGACAACGTCCTGTTGGATGTGATCAGGAAACGTATAACGGTATCCGGGGATTTGGACGCTGAACAGATTGAGCGACTCCACAAAATCGCGGACAGATGCCCGGTGCAGCGAACTCTCGAGGGTGGGGTCAAGATACTTTCTGAGTTGGGTTCTGCCTAGCCAGGGCTAGCCCTGGACCCACTCTTTGGGCCCTTGTGCTTTAGGTTGGTGTAACGGGCTGGGACATAAGCAGACCATGGATATAATTACGGCTTGACGCTGGATTCTCTTAATCGTAAAATTACGATGAAAGGTGAAAAAGCGATGAGCAATGTTGCAACCATCATTTCCGACGAACAACTTGTCGGGATGTTTAAAGCACTGGGTCACCCTGCGCGATTGCGTATCGTGCAACTCCTCTCTGTGCGACAGGCCTGTGTATGCAGCGAAGTCGTCGATGAGATTCCTCTAGCCCAGGCCACGGTCTCCCAGCATCTCAAGGTGCTGAAGGAGACAGGCATTATCACCGGTGAGATCCAGGGACCTGCTGTGTGCTATTGCCTTGCGCCTGGCGCTCTGGAGTCCCTGAAGCTGGGTGTTGCCGGTTTGGTTTCAAACGCCAGTTCTCACCAAGACGTATTACAGGTACAGCGAAAGGAGATTCCGGATGAAAACCCCCATTCAACTTAAAGTCGAAATATCAGAGACCTACGCAACGATGCTGAAGGGAACGGCAAGCTGTTGCGAGGTGGATTGTTCCTGCGGCGACAATGCAGGGTCTTTGGCAGGGTATCCCACAGAGGTTCTAGCCCAGCTGCCGGAAGGCGTGGTCACCTTTGGGTGCGGCAACCCCGTCGCGCTGGCCAGTATGCAGCCTGGTGAGACGGTGCTTGACCTTGGGAGCGGCGCGGGCCTGGATTGCTTCCTGGCCGCTCAGCAGGTAGGCGAGTCTGGCGCAGTAATAGGCGTCGACTTCACCCAGGACATGCTCGATCGTGCCGAAGAGAACGCAAGCAAGTTGGGTCTGAAGAACGTCACGTTCAAGAAGGGCGATATTGAAGCCCTTCCGTTAGAAGACGCCACGGTGGATGTGGTGATGTCCAACTGCGTGGTCAACCTTGCGCCCGATAAGGATGCGGTGTTCCGTGAGGCTTATCGCGTGTTGAGTACTGCCGGCAGGGTAATAATCTCGGACATCGTGCTGACGCGGTCTGCGACAGAGGCCGAAAAAGAGGACATGGCCTTGATGACCGGATGCATCTCCGGATCCCTTCCAGTGGAGGAGTACGCACAGATTATCCGGAACGCAGGGTTCCAGAATGTGAAGGTAGAGCGGTCCGAGAGTGACGCCATTTGGGACGGCCAGTTCTGGTACAGCGCGTCTATTTCAGCCACTAAAATCTAACTCAACGCTATTTTGTTCCGAGATTGTTGAAATCAAAAAGGAGCCCCGATTTAAACCGGGGCTCCTTTTATTTAATTAGCTTTTTAAGCTAGGAGGTGACGGCACCCTCCGATGCCGTGCCCACGAGCTTGGCATACTTGGCCATGACACCCCTCTCGTAGGGAATCGGGCGCGGCTGCCATGCGGCCCTCCTACGAGCGATCTCCTCATCGGAGACCTTCATGCTCAGGTCGCGTTTTTCCACGTCCAGCACAATGATGTCGCCGTTCTGCACCAATGCGATGGGACCGCCGACAGCAGCTTCTGGTGCAACGTGCCCAATCATGGGGCCGTGGGTTGCGCCGGAGAACCGGCCGTCGGTCAGCAACAACACATCGTCGCCAAGACCCTGGCCCATGATTGCTCCGGTGACGGCCAGCATCTCCTGCATGCCGGGGCCGCCCTTGGGGCCTTCGTAGCGAATGACCACCACATCGCCCTTGTTGATCTCGCCGCGAGAGACGGCCTCGAAAGTGGCGCGCTCGCCGTCATAGACCTTGGCTGGGCCTTCGTGGGTGTGGTGCTTGGTGCCGGACACCTTCATCACTGCGCCTTCCGGTGTCAGGTTGCCTCGGAGGATGACCAGACCACCTGTAGCTGTGCGAGGGTTAGATACGGGATGGACGACCTGGCCATCGGCGGCAGGTGTGTCGATTGCGTCCAGGTTCTCCTGCAGCGTCTTGCCTGTGACTGTCATCACGTTGGGGTGGAGCAGGCCCGCGTTCAACAGCTCCCGCATGACTACCGGAATTCCGCCGACCTTGTCCAGGTCAGACATGACGAATCGCCCTGCCGGTCGAAGGTCCGTCAGATACGGTGTGACGCGACTCAGACGGTCGAAGTCGTCTATCTTCAGGTCGACCCTCGCCTCTCTGGCCATGGCGAGTAAGTGCAACACAGCGTTGGTAGAGCCGCCCATCGCCAGGACTACGGTGATGGCGTTCTCAAACGCGGCCTTTGTCATGATGTCGCGGGGGGTGATTCCACGTTCCAGGAGTTCGTAGAGCGCCGCCGCTGCCTGGTGGGCAATGCCTTCGGCCTTGGGGTCTACCGCAGGGACGGATGCCGCTCCAGGTAGAGACATGCCCAGCGCCTCGATGGCTGACGACATGGTGTTGGCGGTGAACATGCCCGCACAAGCGCCCTCTCCGGGACAAGCGATGCGTTCCATCGCCAGGAGTTCTTTCTCACTGAGGTTACCCTGGGCATGTGCGCCAACGGCCTCAAACATGTCCTGGATGTTGATGTCCTTGCCCATGTAGTCGCCCGGCAGAATCGCGCCGCCGTAGACAAAGATCGATGGAATGTTCAACCGAGCCATCGCCATAAGTGAACCAGGCATGTTCTTGTCGCATGCGGCCACGGTGATGAGCGCGTCCATGCTCTCACCGAAGCAGACAGTCTCGATGGAGTCAGCAATGACCTCTCGACTGACCAGAGAGGCTTTCATGCCCTCAGTGCCCATGGAGATGCCATCGCTGACCGTGATGGTGCCGAAGAGGAACGGAACGCCGTTGGCCCGTCGTACACCCTCCTTCACGGCCTGGGCCACACGATCAAGGTGCACGTTGCAGGGCGTGACATCACTAGCCAGGTTGGCCACTGCCACAAAGGGCTTGTTCATGTCGTCATCGTTCAGACCGACGGCTCGCAACATGGATCGAGCTGGTGCTCTGTCGACGCCGTCTGTAACGATGCGGCTTTTGTGTTTCAGGTCTGCTTTGGTGGTAGTCATAATCTGGACTCCTTTTGTATTTCGGCTGAGGCCGAGGGGCGTATTGCCTCCGGCGGGGACTAAAGCCCGCTATGTTCGGCTCCGCTGGCCCTCAGGCCAGTCTTAGGCACATGTA
>Ga0114999_10000700_pt1 | contig 49140 bp, 42 predicted proteins | sample ArcticOcean_MG_C_3_FD_89820 | JGI IMG/M metagenome (GOLD analysis project Ga0114999, IMG submission 89820) | Marine microbial communities from western Arctic Ocean - ArcticOcean_MG_CB8_126 | ecosystem: Environmental > Aquatic > Marine > Oceanic | place: Arctic Ocean: Canada Basin | collected...
CTCGACCCACGATCTTCAGAATTACGATCACTTTCTTATCCCAGAGCAAATCGGCTAATCCCAGAGCAAATCGGCTAATCCCAGAGCAAATCGGCTTATCCTAGAGAAGATCGCCCAATTCTAGATCAGCCAATTCTAGATCAGATCGTATTTTGTTTGGATCATATTGTGATTCCGATAAAATTCATGAATCCGCTCTACCCTTGTAAAACCTTTGATGCAGGGCCTTCTCTGAATTTACCCCGGCGTGCGCCCTGTAGCCGGTCCGCACGTATGTGGTTTATCTCGAAAAATGCCCCTGGGACCTCCATATAATCAGGTGTACGCGGGATAAATTAGCGCATGCGGAATGTTCACATAGTCTTGAGGCCCCGAATGTCGACTGCCCGAATGCCGACTGAATGTGAGTGCCGATTGATTGGGAATGCCTATTGATTGGCCTTAATTCAGCCTGAATTTTGCTATATTGGTTGGGAATTGGGACTGATTGAGAATTGGGACTGATTGAGAATTGGGACTGATTGAGAATTGGGACTGGTTGTAAGTCGGGGACTGGATAACTTCATAAGGGAAAATGTCGCGTGATTGACGATCTATTTGGCTACCATCTTTTTGCCAACCTATGGGGCATCAGAGGAATTGAGAGGCGTATGACATCATGAAGACATTCAAACTCTGGGTTGTCGGTGTAGCGGCGCTATCACTTGCAGCTTGTGCGCAATCGGATGGACCCAAACAGCAAGTCGGAACGCTCTTAGGCGCGGTAGCCGGAGCCGTGGCCGGCGCCCAATTCGGTAGTGGACGCGGAGCTTTGGCGGCAACCGCAATCGGGACTTTGCTGGGGGCCCTGGCCGGCAGCGAAGTCGGAAAGTCGCTGGATCGGGCGGACATGGCCTACCTGCAGCAAACCCAGCAAAAGGCGCTCGAAACCACCCCGTCGGGGTCGGCGTCGAATTGGTCGAACCCGGATTCGGGAAACTCAGGCCAAGTTATCCCGCAACGCACGTACCAGAATGCCGGTGGAACCTATTGTCGTGAGTTCCAGCAAACGGTGACGGTCGGCGGCGGCACGGAATCAGCATACGGAACGGCGTGCCGGCAGCCTGACGGCACCTGGAAGATCACCGATAGCTGAGCCGCGGGAGCGTTTGGGCAGTACTGCCTGCGCCACAGGTCATGGGCCTGCGCCGTAGGAATGGCGTAGACACCGCGCGCACGAATGTGTGTCAGCCGATTCACACCGTGATACGGTGGCGGGCATGAAACGCCTTGTACACTTGGGCCTCGTGCTATTGGCCGTCCTCATCGTCAGCGCGGCGACCGTCGCCCGCGCTGACTTTGCAACCGGCCTCAGATCCTATGAGGCGGGCGACTATTACACCGCCTATAAAGAGTGGCTGCCGTTGGCCGAGTCCGGAGACCCGGCTGCCCAGCGGAACCTCGGCCACCTGTATCGGCTCGGCCGGGGTGTGACGAAAGATTTCGTCAAGGCCGCGGCGTGGTACCGCAAATCCGCCGAACAAGGATTTGCCCGCGCACAGGCCAACCTCGGGAACATGTACCTCCGCGGACAGGGCGTTCCAAAGGATCCGATCACTGCGGCCAAATGGTTCGGGCGTGCGGCCAAACAGGAACACCCCATCGCGCAGTTCAACCTTGGCCTGATGTACGAGAACGGCATCGGTCTTGCACAGGACGATGTTGCGGCGCTGGGCTGGTACTACCGCGCTTCAAAGTCCGGTCACCGCAAGGCGGCACAGCGCTTAGCGAGACTTGTATCCCGGGGTGCCACGCCGCCGACGGATGACGCGTTGCCGCCGACCGAACCGGATAAAGGAGATCGGCTCGCCAGCGCACAACGCGGCAAACCGGCGCAACCACTTTACGCCGAAAGCGGGAGCAGGTTAGCCGACACAGATCGTGCAAATTCGGAGGATGCCGATTCCGATAAGGCAGCCAAAAAAACATCCGCCACTGATTCCCCGGATCAATCCGCTCCGCCAGCCCCACACCCCACAATTGTCGCCGAAGCCAAGGAGGATGCGGCGCGCGCAAAAGCGCATACGTCGGATGGCGATATCCAACCCAGTTCGCCCGCCCAGGAGGCCGATCGAGGTGATAAACCGGCTGTCTCGCCAGTCGAACCTGTTATCGCGCCCGTCCAGGCAAAAGACGAGACGGAATCCGCAAAACCGATTCCACCGCATCCGATCATCATCGCGGAAGCCGCCGCCACAACCCAGGAAGGTAAAGTAGCTCCGGCCCAAGGGGGGGAGGCCGAAGGGGCCGATAAAGAAACTGCTGGCATGCGCGCGGTCGCGAAACCAGAGGACAGCGTCACGCCCGACGGCGAAGCCGCTGAATCTGAAACGGCCAATTCCGAGGCGATCCCGCCGCCCGCCTTTCTCGTACGCGAGGCCGAACAACAGCAAAAATCGAAAGAAACGACGGTAGCCGTCGAGAATGGCGATGCTTCAAGTTCTTCTCCTGCCCGGCCAGAATCACAGACCGCGGCGTTGCGCGAGGAAAAAACGGGGCGCAAGGAGAGGACGGAGCCTACCGAAGCGCAAGCATCCGCCGAACCGGCAGCCGCGCCTGCAAATGTTCCCGAGCCGGATTCCAAAAAATCGACCGTTAGACAGAAAGCTATCGAACTTGCCGCCTTGCGCCAGGCGGCAAGACGCACAGCGCGTTTCGAACGGCGCCTGCAGTCGCAGCTTCCAGGTTGGGCATCGGAGTTCAAGAATGTCCCAATGCCAGGCGACGCAGATACCAGCATCGAGAAGTCGATAGTTTCGGGGACACCGGAACCGGCATCCAGCGCAACAAATGTCACGGCAGAGTCTTCCATCGAAACGAATTCCGATTCTGGCCTTACGGATGATTCAACTCGTGATCGGGAAAGCACGGTAGCCGCATCGTCCGAACCGGCAACGACATCCGCAATCCCGTCTCCACAACAATCGACGGTCACGCAGGAAGAAAAGGGCTCATCCGCAAGGCCGGTGGAGATAGCGGCTGGAAATGCTTCTGATGATCCTTCCCCCTCCAAATCTCCCGAGACGGTGACCTCTTCCACTTCGGCCGGCAATGCCGACACCGGCTTTCAAGCAGAAGCGGACTCAACCCGATCAAACCGCTCTCAGGCCGACAGTGCACAGGGAGACAACACTCAGGCCGAAAGCACTCAGGCCAGCAGCACACTGAGTTCCGCCCTCGCGTCGGCTGTCGCCGATCTGGCCGAAACCGAATCCGATAAAGGCGGCGCAGCCGCAGAGGCTGTCACAAAGGACGCCGAAGAAGATGCGTCCTCATCGAACGCCCCACCAACAAATCAAGTCACACCCGCGCCGGATGGCCCGCCATCGACCTCCGATCAAAATGCCGCCACCGCTTCTACGGAGGCGTCCCCCTCACCTGCACCTGCACCTGAAACAGTGGAATCGGCTGAGGTGCCTATTCCGGCAACGGTACTTGCCAGTAAGCCGGCAGAAGCCGGCATTGAGGCTGTCGGAGAAGCCGTCGCGGAGTCTGAAGGTGCTGCAGCGGCATCTCAACCGCAGAAGGAAAGCGCTACCACGTTAACGGATGCTCCGGAAATGCCGACCGAATCGGCATCCGGCGACCCGGCCGATGCGTCCGAATCTGCCGATGCGGGTCGATCTGCCAATGCGGGTCAATCTGAAAGCACGACCGTCGAAGCGGGCGTCGATCCGGTGGGTGCGCCTCAGCGTATGGCATCACTCGCGGACGAACAGACCCGCACTCCGGCTGCAACCAAGGGGGATATACAAAAGTCTTCACCCGAGCCGATCCCGACCATTCCCGACGATACAGTCAAACCGGAGATGCCTGGCAAACCAGAGATGCTCGGCAAGCAAGAAATGCCTGCTTCAGGGCGTGCGTCCGAAGAAGAAGCGCCGGAAGCGTCTCTGCTACCGGACATCGCGCCAATGCTCCAGACCGACGAGGCGCGGGTAGAACCTTCACCGGCCGAGGTTGACAAACCGGCGGCCCCGCCGGCGCCCGACGAATCGGCAATCACCGAGAACGCGGCGGCGCCACAGCCTGATACGAAGGAAATCGCCTCGGAGGCGGATGAAAATCTCCAGTCTCCTGAGGATGGCGGCGACAGCCAGGCCGTGGAACAACCAGAAATACCCTCTTCCTCAAACACCGTTCGAGAGGCTGAGCCGGTGTCCGATAGCGACCCCGTATCAGAGACGAAACCAATTTCAAACCCTGATACGCCGGTCCAGGTTGCCGCGGTATCGGCGGCGGTCGCCGAACCACCTGAACCGAAAACCACCGTTCCAACGAATCGCGAAGAAGTTGCACCGGCGAAGGCATTGGATATCTCCGGAACCAACACGCAAACCGAAAGCCCTCCAGGCAAGTCCAGTCAACCGGACCCGGACCCAACCCCAGTCCAGCCTCAGGACGTTGCCGTGGTGCCGGCAACAACGCCCATGCAGTCGACGGACGGCCTCCTTGAAAAAGAGCGCCGAGACATGGAGCGAAAACGGATCGTGGAGCAGCGCCAAACAGCCAGAGAGGAACAGGCCCGCCGCCGGATTCGCGAGCTCTTCAAGATTCAAGAATCATGGGAACTGGCGGCGCTCCGTCGCGATCAGGCGACTGGCGCCCAAATAATTCGAGAGGGTGGCGTGAAACTCGGCCGGATTCCTGTCGAAAAACCAAAGTCGGATGACTCCTCCAATCCACCACAGCAGAAGCCGCCAACGCAAAATATGGCGTCCACGCCCGCCACTGCACCGGACAGCGAGAGCAATTCGGCAACGGATCAGCGCGCAACCGAAGTATCAAATATCGAGCCGGAGGCATCGTCACCCGCTACACCAGCACCCTTGGGCGTCGCACTGGATGGCGGATTGTCGGCCTACCAGGCTCACGATTATGAGGCAGCGTTTCGGCATTGGCTGCCACCGGCTGAAAACGGCGATTCCAACGCCCAGTTCTTCGTGGGAGGCCTCTATCGGGACGGTGCGGGTGTACCTGAAGACTCCATCAGGGCTTTTCACTGGTGGACGCTTGCGGCGGAACAAGGGCATCAACAGGCAGATAAATTACTGGCTGAGCTCAAGTCCGAAATGTTGCCCGATGAGATCGCCGCCGCAAAGAAATTGAGCGAGTGAAGCGCTCATACAATCAACATGTTCGGGGCCAAACATCGACGCGCCAGCCGGGCTATGTTATTCGCATCCTGGGCTATTCGCATCTCGGCATTAACCAATTGGTATCCGAAATCCTGTAATGACCTTAGCCTGCAGCCACATCTCTTCCTGTCGGAAGGCGACGTCGCACAGCAGGCGGGACTAAGCATGGTCAAAAGAAAATGATGGATCCCTATCAGGTCCTTGGAGTCGGACGCGACGCAGGTCAGAGCGACATCAAGACGGCCTATCGCAATTTGGCCAAGGATCTTCACCCCGACCGTCATCCTGGAGATACAGGAGCAGCGGAACGGTTCAAGGATGTCTCGGCCGCATACCAGATCCTGGGGGATGCGAAGACGCGTGGTCGTTACGACCGCGGCGAGATCGACGCCTCGGGCAACGAACGCATGCAGCACCAGCGCACCTATGCCCATGCGGGTACCGGGGAGCGCACCCGAACCGGCTCGTTCGAAAGCTTTGGATTCGACAACTTCGGGTTCGGTGGTTTCAATGCCGAGGACATCATTTCTCCGCTGTTCGGCGCACGCCGGCGAGGCCGCCGTACGGGCGTCCGTGCACGCGGCAGTGACCGGCGCTACACCATGCAGATCACCTTTCTCGAGGGCGCCAGGGGTGGATCCCGGCGGCTGACCCTGGCCGGTGGCTCTTCGGTTGACGTCACGATCCCGGCCGGAATCGATGATGGGCAAACGATCAGGCTAAAGGGAAAGGGAAACCCCAGCCCGGCGCATGGTTCCGGCGGCGACGCGCTGATCGAGGTCCGAGTCGCACCGCATCCAGTATTTACGCGGGACGGTAACGACATCCACGCCGAGCTTCCGGTGACCCTTCAAGAGGCGGTGCTTGGCGCACGAATTGAAGTCCCCACCATCGATGGTCCGGTGACCATGCGCATTCCCAAAGGCTCGAATTCGGGAAGCAAACTGCGCCTGAAGAGTAAGGGCGTAATCAACCGGAAAACCAGCCAGCGCGGGAATCAGTACCTGACGCTCGCTATCATGTTGCCCGAACCACCCGATGCCGATTTGACGGATTTCCTGAACGACTGGCATCCAAATGGATACGAGGTCCGCCGCAAACTCAACACATAGAACGGTTTCAGGCGTTGCCTCGGAGTGAATATTCCGGTGCCGGCATCGTTCAGGCATTATCGAAGCGAAAGCGATGATTTTTGACGGGTTTTCGCTTTGATGTAGGATACAGCCACCTTCTAGAGTTCTCTGCATCGAGAGGAATATATGAGCGAGTCTGCGCCATTGTTGGCCGGCAAGCGGGGTTTGATCATGGGCGTGGCAAACGAGCGCTCGATTGCCTGGGGCATTGCGCGCGCCCTGGCGGCACACGGCGCCGAACTCGCCTTTACCTATCAAGGCGAGACAATGGCGAAGCGTGTGACGCCACTCGCCCAGTCCTTGAATTCGTCGATCATCGAAGATTGCGACGTCACCGATGCTGCAAGCATCGATGCGGCATTCGACAAGATCCAGCAGGAGTGGGGATCGCTCGACTTTCTCGTCCATGCCATCGCATTCTCGGACCGGAATGAATTGAGCGGACGCTATGTCGATACGTCATCAGACAACTTCGCAATGACGCTCAATATCAGCTGCTATTCATTCACTGCGGTCTGTCAGCGGGCCGAAAAACTTATGAACGATGGCGGCAGCATCCTCACGATGACCTACTACGGTGCTGAAAAGGTGACACCGCACTACAACGTCATGGGCGTCGCGAAAGCAGCTCTCGAAGCCAGTGTCCGTTATCTCGCGGTCGACCTTGGCAACAAGAACATTCGGGTGAACGCGATCTCCGCGGGTCCGATCAGAACACTGGCCGCTTCCGGGATTGGAGATTTTCGATACATCCTGAAATGGAATGAGTTGAATTCTCCGCTGAAGCGCAATGTCACGACCGATGAGGTTGGCGGTGCCGCCGTGTACCTCATCAGCGATCTTGGCCGTGGTGTGACCGGTGAAGTCCATCATGTTGACAGTGGCTATCATGTCGTCGGAATGAAAGCCGTCGACGCGCCCGATATTGCCGTCGTCCTGGGAAACTCGGACGGCTGAGATAATTTGCGATAGCACAGGGCCGCACCTGTCCGGCCCCGGCATCGTCGAACGTACCTAAATCCATGTCCCACAACACCTTTGGCCACCTGTTTCGCGTCACCACCTGGGGTGAGAGCCATGGCACCGCTATTGGCTGCGTCGTCGACGGGGTCCCGCCACAGATTCCCCTCACTGGGCCAGACATCCAGAAGTGGTTGGATCGCCGCCGACCTGGACAAAGCCGTTACGTGAGCCAACGCCGCGAACCTGACACCGTCGAGATTGTGTCGGGCATATTCGAGGGACGGACCAGCGGTACGCCGATCAACCTCGTGATCGCCAACGTCGACGCGCGCTCCAAAGACTACGGTGACATCAAGGACCGGTATCGGCCTGGCCATGCCGATTTCACCTACGAACAGAAGTACGGTATCCGAGACTGGCGCGGCAGCGGCCGCGCCTCGGCCCGGGAAACCGCCTCACGGGTGGCAGCGGGCGCCGTTGCCCGAAAAGTCCTGGGCGAGAAGATCACCATCCGCGGCGCGATGGTTCAAATGGGGCCACATGCGATCGATCGAGAGCGCTGGGATTGGACGGCACTCGAAGAAAATCCCTTCTGGTGTCCGGATCCGGAAACAGCGGACACATGGGCTACGTTCCTCGATTCGGTGCGAAAAAGCGGATCGTCGACCGGGGCAATCGTTGAAGTAACCGCCAGCGGCGTTCCGGCGGGGTTTGGGGCTCCGCTCTACGGTAAACTCGACGCCGATTTAGCCGCCGCGATGATGAGCATCAATGCAGTCAAAGGCGTTGAAATCGGAGCAGGCTTCGGTGCAGCGGCACTTTCCGGCGAAGAGAACGCCGACGAGATGCGTATGCGCCGACGCAAGCCGGTCTTTCTGTCCAACAATGCCGGGGGCGTACTTGGCGGAATTTCCACGGGGCAGGATGTCGTCGTGCGGTTTGCCGTCAAGCCGACGTCTAGCATTTCCACTCCCCGTCAAACCGTCGACGCGCAGGGTCGGAATGTCGATGTCGCAACCACGGGGCGACACGATCCTTGCGTCGGGATACGCGCCGTTCCCGTGGGGGAAGCCATGATGGCCTGCGTGCTGGCCGACCATCTACTCCGCCATCGCGCGCAGTGCGGCTAGAGAAAAATCAGGCGCCCCGGCCGAGCCGCGATCCGCTCTAGCCCATAACGCAATCATCGTCGAAACGGGCCGCAATCAGGAACTCGCGATTGCCTTCCGGCCCCTGAATTGGACTTTCCGAAACACCGAGAACGTGCCATCCGAGTTGCCGGCCGATGAACGCCCGGATGCGGTCACGAACCTCATCGTGCAATCGGGGATCGCGCACCACACCCTTTTTACCGACCTGTTCCCGGCCAACTTCGAACTGAGGTTTGATCAGCGCAATGAGCGTTGCCGGAGACGCGACCAGGCTCATGACGGGCGGAAGCACGAGTTCAAGTCCGATGAAACTCACGTCACAGACGATCAAATCGACGGGCTCGGGGACATGTTCACGATCGAGGTGGCGGGCATTGGTCCGTTCCAGGACCACCACCCGGTCATCTTGCCTCAGCTTCCACGCGAATTGGCCATGGCCAACGTCGACGGCATAAACCTTACGAGCGCCACCTTCGAGCAATACGTCGGTAAAGCCGCCCGTCGAGGCGCCAACGTCTACTGCCACCGCGCCGGATGCAGATAGTTTGAAGTGTTCCAGGGCGTGCGCCAGCTTGATGCCGCCCCGGCTGACCCAAGGATGTGGCGCGCCCTTCACCCTCAAAGGGCTGTCCCCAGCCAGCGTCTGACCTGATTTGTCGATCCGGCGGTCTCCGGCAAATACACTGCCGGCCATCACCAATGCCCTGGCTTTTTCCCGGGACTCGGCCAAGCCGCGTTCCACCAGCAGCGTATCGACCCGAATCTTTGGAGGTTTTGCCATCTCTAGAGAAATTTTTGATGAGTTGGAAACGGAAACGTTCCCAACTCATCAATGTTATTTGCTCTCATATCAATATGGTAGAGCAGATCTGCTCTAGGCGGCGGTCACGGACAAGCGGAATGATCCAGTCACGTTGCGTGCGTATCAAGCGCGGGCTGGTGTCTCCACGGCCTGATCAAGGCCGAGCGCCATCAATGCCGTCGATACAACGCTCGCCGATGTCAGAGCGGCGGCCTCGTATTGCTTCGCCGGGGAATCGTGATTGACGAAGAAATCAGGCAACGTCATCGACCTTACTTTGACGCCGTGGTCCAAGAGGCCGTCAGAGCTCAAGAACTGAAGGACGTGCGATCCAAACCCGCCGACGGCACCTTCTTCGATGGTGATCAGCACTTCGTGCTCCCGAGCCAGGCGGCGAATCAGATCCTCGTCCAGAGGCTTTGCAAATCTCGCGTCCGCGACCGTCGTGGATAATCCGCGCGCCGCCAGCTCCTCTGCCGCAGCCAGGGACTCCTGCAACCGTCCCCCAAATGACAGGAGAGCGATCTTCGTACCCTCCCTAACCACGCGCCCTTTTCCGATGGCCAATGGCTCGCCCTTCTCCGGCATCTCCACGCCGACACCATCCCCACGCGGATATCGGAACGACGAAGGCCGGTCATCGATCGCCGCCGCCGTCGCCACCATATGAACGAGTTCCGCCTCATCCGCGGCGGCCATCACGACAAACCCTGGAAGGCAGGACAGATAGGTCACGTCGTACGACCCCGCATGGGTTTGTCCGTCGGCACCGACCAGTCCCGCCCGATCGATGGCGAACCTCACCGGCAACGATTGGATTGCAACATCGTGGATGATCTGATCGTAGGCGCGCTGAAGGAATGTCGAATAGATCGCGGCGAACGGCTTATAGCCTTCGGTGGCGAGACCGGCAGAGAACGTCACCGCGTGCTGCTCGGCGATCCCGACGTCGAAGCACCGCTCCGGGAAGCGGTCCTGAAACAGATTGAGGCCTGTTCCCGATGGCATGGCCGCCGTGACCGCGACGATCTTGTCGTCCCGTTCAGCCTCCTTGACCAAAGACTCCGCAAAAACCTTTGTGTACGACGGCGCGTTCGATTTCGCTTTCACCTGAGTTCCGGTGATCACATCGAACTTGGAAACGCCGTGGTACTTGTCATCTGAGCTTTCGGCCGGCAGGTAGCCATGCCCCTTACGCGTGACGACATGAATGAGCACGGGGCCCGGCTCTTCCGAATCCCGGACGTTCCTGAGCACCGGCAGCAGGTGTTCGATGTTGTGCCCATCAATGGGACCCACATAGTAGAATCCGAGTTCCTCAAACAGCGTTCCACCGGTCACCAGACCACGGGCGTATTCCTCGGCGAGGCGTGCCGTACGTTCAACAGGTTCCGGAAGATGCTGCGCCACTTCTTTCGCGAGATGCCTGAGGCCGCGATACGATTGGGATGAGATAAGGCGCGAAAGATAGGCCTTGAGGGCACCCACATTCGGTGCGATCGACATATCGTTGTCATTGAGGATGACAATGAGCTTGTTGGGCATGGAGCCCGCATTGTTCATGGCTTCATAGGCCATACCAGCGGTCATCGCGCCGTCGCCTATCACGGAGATGACGTTGTTGTCCTTGCCCGCGAGGTCCCGCGCCACCGCCATGCCCAGCCCGGCCGAGATGGAGGTCGAACTATGCGCGGCGCCGAACGGGTCGTATTCGCTCTCGCTGCGCTTGGTGAAGCCATATAAACCACCGCCCTGGCGGAGCGTCCGAATGCCGTCGCGGCGGCCGGTGAGGATCTTATGTGGATAGGACTGATGTCCTACGTCCCAGATCAAACGATCGTTGGGCGTGTCGAAGACGTGGTGCAGGGCGACGGTCAATTCAACCACGCCCAGACCGGCACCCAGGTGCCCGCCGGTGACCGATACCGCGTCGACTAGTTCGGTGCGCAGCTCGTCAGCCAATTGAATCAACTGCGCCGTCGTGAATTCCCGGATGTCCTCCGGAATTGTCACGGTATCCAGTAGCGGCGTCTTACTTTCGTCGGTCAAGCTAATCGTCTCCTTAGGCCTGTATACACGAGGATTGCCCTCGAGGCACTTAAGAGCGTCGCTCTATAACGAAGTTGGCGGCCTGCCGCAAAGCATCGACCCTGTCCCCAAAGGGTTCGAGGTGCGTACCGGCCTGGTCGGCCAGCATTCGCGCCTGAGTTCTCGCACGCTCGACGCCGAGCAGGGAAACGAACGTTGCCTTACCCGCCGCCTCGTCCTTGCCTGCCGCTTTTCCGAGTTCTTCTGTACTCCCTTGGGCGTCCAGCAGATCGTCCACGATTTGAAACGCCAATCCAAGATCGTGAGCATAGGCATGCAGCGCGCGCCGCAACGAGCTGCGCGCCTGGCCAAGAATGGCGCCGGACTCACAAGAAAATGCAATTAGGGCTCCGGTCTTGAGTTGCTGCAAACGCGTGATCATCGCGACATCCGCTTCGGAATGCTCGAAGTCGAGATCGATCATCTGACCCGCCACCATGCCGCGGCACCCTGCCGCATGAGCGAGTGATTGAACGAGTTCGCAGCGCACCGAAGGCCGGGCATGCGTCGCTTCGTCGGCAACGACCTCGAACGCCAGGGTCAGCAGCGCGTCACCCGCCAAAATCGCAGTGGCTTCATCAAATTCGACGTGTGCGGTCGGCATTCCTCTTCGCAAATCATCATCATCCATCGCCGGTAAGTCGTCATGAACCAGCGAGTACGTATGCAGAAGTTCGACCGCGGCCGCGACGCGAAGCGCGCACCTGCGATCGACCTCGAAGAGTTCCGCGGTCGAGAGAACCAGAAAAGCCCGAAGACGTTTGCCGCCCGCCAACGTCGAATACCTCATTGCCGAGAGCAAGCGGTGTTCCGGTCCATCGACTTTCGGCAGCAGGAACTCGAGCTCCGCGTTAACCGCTTCGGCAGCGGAACTCAATGCCTGCTTGAATTCAGTCATAATCGGTAAGATGTTCGACCAGCTTGGTCAGGACAGATCGACAGGTTCAGCGCCCACATTGCCGTCAGGACTGAGAACAACTTTCTCGATCTTCTCCTCCGCAGCGCGCAGCTTGGTCTCACAGTGCCGCTTGAGCAGGGCGCCGCGGGTATAAATCTCGATAGAATCCTCAAGACTGACATCGCCCGCCTCGAGACGCTGAACAATATCCTCAAGCTCGGCCAAAGCCTCTTCGAAGCTGAGCTTCGCTATATCCGCCGGAATCGGCGTATCGTCTTCGGGTTTCTCCTTGGCCATGCAACCTCCTAATTTTGCAAGAGTTTAGGCCCGGCGACAGCCGCGAACAAGAAATCGTACCTTAGACCGCCATCAATTCCCGAACATGCACCTTCACCGAGCGCGCGAGCGCTCCCAAGTCGTAGCCGCCTTCCAGAGTGGAAACGACTCGGCTCTCGCAACATTCGGCGGCGACCGCCAGAAGTTCACGGGTAACCCATCGATAGTCATCCTCGGTCAGCCGCAACTGTGCCAGGGGATCATCCGCGTGGGCGTCAAAGCCTGCCGAAACCAGCAGGATGTCAGGATCGAAGTCGCGCAATCCGGGCAGAATTACCGTTTCGAAGGCGTTTCGAAATTCTGCCGATCCCGCCCCAGCCGCCAAAGGGGCATTGAAGATGTTTCCGACACCAACCTCGCTCGCCGCGCCTGTGCCCGGATAGAACGGCGCCTGATGGCTGGATGCGTAGAACAAGTCCTTGTCAGCCTCAAACATGTGCTGGGTTCCATTACCGTGATGGACGTCGAAATCCACCACCGCCGCCCGCTGGAGACCGTGCGTGACGCGCGCGTGAAGGGCGCCGACCGCAACATTGTTGAACAGACAAAATCCCATAGAGCGAGCCCGCTCGGCGTGGTGGCCCGGAGGGCGAACGGCGCAAAACGCGTTACCCACCGATGGCTCCGTCACCACGGCATCCACGGCGGCCACAACGGCACCCGCCCCGCGCAAGGCGGCTTCTCCGGAAAGAGGAGAAACGACGGTATCCGGATCCAAATGCCGGTGTCCGGAAGCGGGAATCGCAGCAAGAACGGAGTCCACGTAAGCAGACTCATGGACCAGCGCAATTTGTTCGACCGAGGCCAACGGTGCTTCGCGCCGCGTCAAATCGTCAAATGATTCGTCGTCGAGTGCTGCATGCACAGCACGCAACCGGTCGGAACTTTCGGGATGGTGGTCACCGGTATGATGCTCGACACACGCATCGTGGGTGAACAATAGGGTTGTCATTTTCCGCCACCCATTTATCTGATCTAACGAAATATTGAGCCAGACGTGCGCTGTCTATTTGAGGATTTTCGCGGTTAAATGGCGCCCTGACAATGTAACGCCCATGGAATGTGGGGTAACTCCCACGAATTGTGGGGTAATGCGGGTAGAATGCGGGTCTCAAAACAATTAATCACAGTCGCCGTGTTGGCCTCACTTGCGGCCGGAACCTGGTATGCCCGGGACCAACTGCCGTGGAGTGACGCGTCGGACCAGGCTGCGAACGGGAAGGGTCGCGGGCAGCGGGCAACACTGGTTGAGGTTGCGGCAGCACGCCGCGACAACGTCACCGTCATCGTCGAAGCCGTCGGTACGGCACGCGCCAATGAGGCTGTTACCATCACCTCGAAAGTAACCGGTCACGTCTCACAAATTCACTTCAAGGAAGGTGGCCGGGTCAAGACCGGCGATATCCTTGTCGAACTCGATTCGCGGGAAATGCAGGCTGCCCTCGAAGAGAAAAAGGCTGATCGCGACACCGCTGCCCGATTGTACGAACGCGCCCGTAAGTTGTACGAAAGCCGAAACGTCCCGCGCGCCAGGGTCGACGATCTGTACGGTGAATTGCAGAGCGCCGAGGCACGGGTCAAGGCGGAAGAGGCGCGTATCAAGGAGTATTATATCCACGCACCGTTCAGCGGCAGACTGGGCCTCCGCCGGGTGAGCGTCGGGGCGCTGATCAATCCAGGTGCCGAGATCACCACGCTCGACGACACCGCCCGCATAAAGGCGGATTTCCGGGTTCCGGAAATCTCGCTCATCCATATCGCCAGAGGACAGACCGTCACGGCCATGAGTGCCGCCTACGCAGACAAAGACTTTGTCGGCAAGGTGACCACAATCGACACGCGCGTTGATCCCGTAACGCGATCCGTTGAAGTGAGGACCATCTTCGACAATCCGAAAGAATTGATCCGCCCGGGTATGTTCCTGACGGCGGAGTTCGTCACCGTGGTCCGCGAGAACAGTGTGCTGATCCCCGAGCAATCGATCGTCGTCAGTGGCGATACGCAATACGTCTTCGTCATCGTTGACGGCCGGGCGAGCCGTCGGGATATCGTCACCGGACAGCACGTCGAGGGCGACATCGAGGTCGTCTCAGGCCTGTCACCGGAGGAAATCGTTGTCATCGGCGGCGTTCAAAAAATTCGAGACGGCGCAGCCGTGAAGATCGCGAAACCTCCAGAACCCGCCGCCAAGCCAGGTATGAGCTAAAGATGTCGCCATGATCCTGTCCGACACCTCCATCAAGCGGCCGGTCTTCGCCACCGTGATTAATCTGGTGCTGATGATCGGCGGTGTGTTCGCCTTCGATCGTCTCACGGTTCGGGAAGTCCCCGATGTTGACCGGCCGGTCATCTCAGTGACCACGACCTACCGTGGCGCGTCCGCCAACATCATCGAATCGCAAGTCACGCAAATCATCGAAGACGCCGTCGCCGGCATCGAGGACATCAACATCATCACGTCGACGAGCCGGGAGGAATCTTCCGCCGTTTCGATCGAATTCAATATCAATCGCAACATCGATGCCGCCGCCAACGACGTCCGCGATCGGGTCAGCCGTGCCGTGCGCAACCTGCCCGATGAAGCGGACCCCCCGCGAATTGCCAAGAGCGACGCGGATGCCCGGGCAATCATGTGGCTGACGCTAACGAGCGACCGCCTGAACCATCTCGAGCTCACCGACTACGCCGACCGGTTCCTGACGGACCGTCTATCCATCGTTTCCGGTGTTGCCTCAGTGCGCATCGGCGGTCAGCGGCGCTATGCGATGCGTCTCTGGCTCGACAAGCGCGCCATGGCGGCGCGCCGGATCACCGTGCAGGATGTGGAAGACGCGCTGCGCCGTCAGAACATCGAACTTCCCTCTGGCCGCATTGAGTCGCAGCAGCGGGAAATTGCGGTCAGGACGGATTCCGACCTGCGAACGGTAGAACAGTTCCGCGACGTCGTTGTCAGCGAGGGCGACGGCTATTTCATCCGGCTGGGTGAGATCGCGCGGGTCGAATTCGGCGCTGAAGACGACCGAAGCGAATTGCGCATCAGTGGCGTTCCCGCTGTTGGTCTGGGAATTATCAAGCAGTCCAAGGCCAATACGCTCGATGTCGCGAACGGGATCAGCGAAGAAGTCGACCGTCTGCAGACCGCCTTGCCTGAAGGTGTAAATCTTGAGGTCGCCTATGATCAGTCGCGGTTCATCAGCCGGGCGATCGAGGAGGTCTTCATCGCTATCGGCATCGCGTTGTTCATGGTCATCGCCGTGAACTTCGTGTTTCTGCGTTCCTTACGGGCGACCATCATTCCAGCCGTCGCGATCCCGGTCTCGGTGATCGCGTCATTTATGGTCCTGTGGGCACTCGGATTCTCGATAAACATTCTCACTCTACTGGCGCTGGTGCTCGCCATCGGTCTCGTGGTCGACGATGCCATTGTCGTTCTGGAAAACATCCATCGCCGTCTGGAGGCCGGAGAGCCGCCTTTGCTTGCCGGACTGCGAGGTGCGCGACAGATCGCCTTTGCCGTCATCGCGACAACAGTCGTGCTGGTTGCCGTGTTCGTGCCGATCTCGTTCATGGAAGGCGAAACGGGACGCCTGTTCAGGGAGTTTGGAATCACAGTCGCGGCGGCGGTCATATTCTCAAGTTTCGTCGCGTTGACCCTGACACCGATGATGTGCACCAAACTCCTCAAAAAGCCCGAAGAAGAAGGGGCGTTCTTCAAGTGGTCGGAGCGCGGATTCGAAAGGCTTCATCAAGCCTATCGCTGGTTGCTCGTGCGGGCGCTGGACATGCCGATCGTCGTGCTGGCCATTACCGTCGGTATTTCGGGGCTCGCCTTCATCATGTTCCAGGCGACACCGAAAGAGTTTGCGCCTGTGGAGGATCGGGGAGCTATCTTCATCCCCATCTCCGCACCCGAAAGCGCGAGCATCGAATACACACGCCGCTATGTGCGCGTCATCGAGCAACGTCTTCAGCCAATCATCGACCGGGGAGACGCAAAAAATTTCCTAGCCATCGTCGCACCCGGCTTTGGCCGGCCCGGCTCGGTCAATCGAGCGTTCGCCATTCTCCGACTGAATCCGTGGGACGAACGCAGCGTCAAACAGCAACAAATAACAAAGGAAATTTTTCCAAAGTTGCTGAGCGTTCCGGGTGTTCGCGCCTTTGCGGTCAATCCCTCCAGCCTCGGGCGACGGCGATTTGGCGCCCCGATACAAATGGTACTTGGCGGTCAAGACTATGGGGAGCTTCTCCGCTGGCGTGACCGGGTTACTGCCCGGGCACGGGAAAATTCACGGCTCCTCAGCGTTCAATCTGACTTTCAAGAGAACAGGCCGCAACTGCTCGTCGACATCGACCGGGATCGAGCAGCCGATCTCGGCGTCTCAGTTGACGATATCGGCCGTACGCTCGAAACCATGCTCGGTGCCCGGTTCGTCACGACGGTCGATGTTGGCGGCAAGCTCTACAACGTGGTGCTGCAGGCTCGGCCGGAAGATCGCACCCGACCTGGTGATTTGAGCAATATCTACGTGCGATCCCGGACCAACGAAGAGTTGATCCCGTTATCCAACCTGGTTTCTTTTCGGGAGAGGGCCGGCGCCCGCGAATTGAAACGGGTCGACCGCATGCGCGCGATCACGGTCTCGGCTTCCTTGGCCCCGGGCTACACCATGGGCGAGGCAGTTAGCTACCTCACGCAGATCGGAGCCGAAGAACTTCCGGAGACTGCGCGGGTCAGCTGGGACGGCGCCTCACGGGAATTCAATGAATCGTCGACCTCGCTATTCGTCACATTCGGACTGGCCCTGCTTATCGTGTTCCTGGCGCTGGCGGCTCAGTTTGAAAGCTTTGTTCACCCGCTCATCATCATGTTGACGGTGCCCCTCGCGGTAACCGGCGCGCTCGGATCGATTTTTCTGCTGGGCCTGTCTCTGAATATTTACAGCCAGATCGGTATGGTCATGCTGATCGGGCTGACGGCAAAAAATGGCATCCTGATCGTCGAATTCGCCAATCAGATGCGGGACGAGGGGCGTGAGCTGAGAGAAGCCATCCGCGAAGCCTCGATCACCCGTTTGCGCCCCATCCTGATGACCAGCATCGCCACCGCATTCAGCGCAATTCCCCTGGCCATCAGCAGTGGTGCGGGCGCCGAAGCGAGACGTGCATTGGGTACAGTGATCATCGGCGGCGTTAGCTTTGCCACGATATTGAGCCTGTTCGTGATTCCCGTGCTGTACTTACTGCTCGCCCGCTATACGCGGCCCGCCGGCTATATCGCACGCCGGCTGACGGCACTTGAAAGTACCCATCGCGACAAAAGCGTCCAGGCCGCAGAGTAAAAACGATCTCGGCTCAGGTTGCCGACGACCCGGAGTCTGCTGACTCGTTCTTTGTCTGTTCTTCCGCGACAAGTTCTTTCTTAGAAAGCTTGCCAATCATTGTCTTCGGCAAAGCAGCGCGGAATTCAATGTGCTTGGGAAGTTCGTGCCGACCTATTTTATCATTGAGGAAGGCCATCAATTCTTCCTGAGTCAGGGTCTGGCCGTCCTTTAATTTGACGAATGCCTTGACGCTCTGCCCCTGGTACTCGTCGGGAACACCAATCACGGTTACCTCGTCCACCGCAGGATGCTGATAGATCCCTTCTTCAACATTGCGTGGGTAGACGTTGAATCCGCTGACCAGTATCAGGTCCTTGATGCGGTCGATGATGAAAGTGTAGCCCTCTTCATCCATGTAACCGACATCTCCGGTCCGCAATCGGCCATCGGTGACGACTTCCCGTGTCGCCTCGTCATTCCGCCAGTAGCCCGCCATTACCTGGGGACCCGTAATGCAGATCTCGCCCGTTTCGCCTTGGGGCAGAACCTTAGTGGGGTCGTCACGATCGACGATCTCAATCACGGTTCCAGGTAGGGGTAGACCGATCGAACCGGCCTTGGCCTCACCCGAAAAGGGATTGCACGTGGCGGTCGGGGAGCACTCGGTCAGTCCATATCCCTCCACTAATTTGCAGCCCGACAATTCTTCGAACCGCTGTTTGACTTCGATGGGGAGCGGCGCACCCCCAGAAATGCACGCCTTGATGGACTTGAGGTCAAAGTCCTGGAGTTTCGGATGCGCGTTGATTGCGCCGAACATTGTTGGCACACCATCGAACACCGTTGGTTTCTTCTTATTGATGTCCGCGAGTACCGCATCGAGCTCAAATCGCGGGTGCATGATTATGACCGCGGCCAGATAGATGCTCATGTTCATCACGGCAGTCATGGCAAACACGTGGAAGAACGGCAAGACCCCCATGATCCGTTCCTCACCAGGCTCCAAGCCCGGGAACCACACGCCACACTGCACGGTGTTGGTGTAGATGTTCGCGTGCGTCAGCATAGCTCCCTTGGGAACGCCCGTCGTACCGCCGGTATACTGGAGCACCGCGATGTCCTGGTCGGGATCGATGGCGACTGGATCGTGACCACCATCGTTATTGAGCAGTTCTTCGAAGGGAATATGACTGGCATCGTTGGGAGCCCGTACGACGTCGCGGTGCTTGACCAACGGAAACAGCCAATTCTTCGGAAAAGGCAAAACCTCACTCATCGTGCCGACAACCAAAGATTTCAGGCGACTCTGCTCAAGCATGGCCTGGGCCTTCGGGTATAGCGCCAGCAGATTGAGCGTCACCATGATGTCAGTCTGAGAGTCTTCGATCTGCTGGAGGAGTTCCGGCTCGGAGTAGAGCGGGCTGTAATTGACGACTGTCCCGCCTGCCTTGAGGATGGCGTAATAGCAGATCACGAACTGAGGACAATTGGGCAGGAACAGACCCACTTTGGTACCTTTCGTGACACCAAGCCCCTGAAGCCCCGCCGTCGCCCGGTCGATCATCTCATCGAGTTCGGCGTAGGTGTAAATCCTACCCAGGAAGTCCAGGCACGGCCGCTGCGGGAATCGCGCAGCCGCGTCGTCGAACAATGTGTGCAAGGCTTTCACAGGGATTGGCATATTCCAATCCACGCCGTCCGGGTAATGCCTAATCCATATATGCTCTGTCATGACGATTTTCCCTTTGAGCGGGAACGTTGGCGCAGCACTTCGACTACGCTGAGAGTCGCTTAGGATCGGCCGGTAAGAGGCCCGCCAAGCGCTCATTCACGATGCCGGCTGCCTCGGAGATGATTCGGTCGACCAGCTCCTTGACCGTCGGCACGTCTTCAATCAGTCCAACCGTCTGTCCACCCCAGATTATTCCATGGTCGAGATCGCCCGTCTCAAGAACCTTCCGGCTCTTTTCACCGGAGACGTAGGGAATCAGATCCTCGATCGTGTGATCCGGGTTGGCGGTCTCCACTTCCCGAATCTTTTCCGCCACGCTGTTCCTGAGGATTCTCGCCGTGTTTTTGAGATCGCGGAGAATCAACACCGTGTCACGCTCCGTACACTGCACCATGAATTGCTTCACATTGTCGTGGACGGGCGCTTCTTTGGTGGCCACCATGCGCGACCCCATGTTGATGGCGTCAGCACCGAGTGCCAGCGCCGCGATCAACCCGCGGGCATCAGCAAACCCGCCTGACGCCACGATCGGAATATCGATTTGATCGGCCGACGCGGGCAGCAGAATGAGCCCTGGGACATCGTCCTCGCCGGGATGGCCCGCGCATTCGAGTCCATCGATTCCGACCGCGTCACAACCGATACTCTGCGCCTTTAAGCCGTGCCGGACCGAGGTACATTTGTGCAACGTTTTGGCTCCGGCCTCCTTGAAAATCGGCATCAACGGCTCAGGATTACGACCTGCCGTCTCGATGATTTTGACGCCGGAGTCGACAGCGGCATGGGCGTATTCATCGTAAGGGACAGGGGTAAGAGTGGGCAGGATCGTTATGTTGACGCCGAACGGCTTGTCAGTCATATCGCGTGTGCGTTGGATCTCCTTGGCCAGATCCTCCGGGGTGGGCTGGGTTAGCGCGGTCAGAAATCCGAGCGCACCCGCGTTGGCAACAGCCGAGACCAGCTCGGCCTTTCCCACACCTTGAAGGCCACCCTGGACCAGCGGGTGCTCGACCCCAAACAATTCTGTTACTCGTGTCTTGAACATTGTCCTCTCCCATGCGCGATATTGAGCAAATCACCCGATCGGTCGCTGAGATTTTGATACCCCGACGCCCGCGCCCGACGATGATTTGAAGAAGCTAAGATACGGGTCGACTAGACCATGTCACTCGCCTAATTTCAACTTGACCAAGAGCGGTCCTGCGCTCACGACACGCCTATTTCCCACCGTACCGTGGCACTCGTTTCTCCATGAATGCCTGCATTCCTTCGGTGAAATCATCTGTTGCGGCACATTGGGCAAAGCTCTCTGATTCAAGATTGAGTTGGGTATCAAGGTCCGAAGTCAGCGACGAGTGGAGCAGAGCCTTAGTCTGCCCAAGGGCCACCGTGGGTCCCTCGGCCAAACGCAGCGCCAGCGCGCGGGTTTCCTGCTCCCGGTCCTCAGCGGCAACAACCTTATTGAGCAGACCCAGGGACAATGCTGTTACCGCATCGAAGCGGTCTCCCAGCATGGCGATTTCCATAGCCTTTTTGAGGCCAACAATTCGGGGAAGACAGTATGTGCCGCCGCCGTCCGGGCTGGTTCCGATCTTGACATAGGCGAGCGTAAACACGGCGTCGTCAGCAGCGATCGCGAGATCACATCCCATCGTAATCGAAAGGCCAGCGCCGGCTACCGCACCGTGGACGCTCGCAATCACGGGTTTCGGCAGCGATAGCATCCCGTTGACAACCACATGGAATCTATCGATGAACGCGCGGAACTTCTGTTGCCGGCTTTCGACATCCATGGCGACCCAATCCTGCATCAACTGGATGTCACCACCAGCACAGAAATGCTTTCCGGCACCTTGCAGAACGACGCAGCGGACGCCGGCGTCCTGTTTGGCACGGCCAAATCCCTCCGCCAGGCCATCAACCATCTCACCGCCGAGTACGTTGAGACGGTCCGGCCAATTCATGGTGAGCGTCAAGATACCGTCGGCAACGTCCTGAGAAACCGCATCGGGCATATGATTCTCCGATTCTAAAAAATGGATCCGTGTAGGCCAGCGGGGAGGCCGCTCACGCCTAACTCGTCATGTATTCGGGTTCTATGGCGAACAACAGTTCAGCCCCCCGGGTGACGGGGCCGAGCAATGCACCGGCACGCGGCAAGACGTGATCCGCGTAGAACCGGGCGGTCGCAATTTTGGCATTCAGGAACCCACTATCGCCGTCGCCTTCCGCCAATTTTCTCATGGCGGCTATTGCTTCGCGTGCCATCAAATAGCCACCCGTCGTCACCCCGAGCATGCGCAAGTAATCCGTCGCACCGCTGGCCCAATCGTTCGCTTCACCCGTATTGCGCGTCTCGATCATCCACTCCGTCGCCTGCGTAAGGCTGTCGATGGCAGAAACAAGACGGTCACCGAGTTCGGGCATTCCATTTTGCGCCGTTTCGAGTTCAGCAACAGTCGCCCGCATCTCGTCGAGCAGGCGACGTATGTGAAGCCCATCGTCATAGGTCAATTTCCGGCCCGCGAGATCGAGCGCTTGTATGCCGTTCGTCCCTTCATAGATCGGGGCGATGCGCGCATCGCGATAATGTTGTGCGGCGCCAGTTTCCTCAATGAATCCCATTCCCCCGTGCACCTGAACGCCCACAGAGGCCATTTCAACACCGATGTCCGTCGACCAAGCCTTGACCACCGGCGTGAGCAATTCCGTAATTCCCTGGCTCTCTTGTCTTTGCGCCGCATCCGGATGGCGCTCAGCGAGGTCGAGATGGGCCGCCGTGAAATAGGCCACGGCGCGGGCTGCCTCCGTGTTGGCCTTCATGGTCATCAACATGTGGCGTACATCAGGATGTTGAATTATCGGCACGGCCTCCTTGTGCGATCCGTCTATGGGGCGGCCTTGTACGCGTTCCCGCGCGTACGAGAGCGCCTGCTGATAGGCGCGCTCGGCGATGGCAACGCCCTCAAGTCCGACATCGAGACGCGCCATGTTCATCATCGTGAACATGCATCGCATCCCGTCGTTCTCCTCACCGATCAGGTATCCGACGGCGCCTTCGGAATCCCCAAAGGACATGACCGCCGTCGGGCTCGCGTTGATTCCGAGCTTGTGCTCAAGCGAGACGCATCGAAGATCGTTGCGTTCCCCCAGAGTGCCGTCAGAATTGATCAAGAATTTTGGCACGATAAAGCATGAAATACCCCTTGATCCGGGCGGTGACCCTGGCGTGCGCGCCAACACCATATGAATGATGTTGTCGGCCATGTCATGTTCACCCCAGGTGATGAATATTTTCGTACCCTTGATCCGGTAGTGATCCCCGTCCGGCACGGCGCGCGTTTTGAGGGCACCGACATCGGAACCGGCCTGCGGTTCCGTCATGTTCATCGTGCCCGACCATTCGCCGCTGATCAGCTTGCTGAGATAGGTCTGCTTTTGCTCTTCGTTACCATGATGGAGAAGCAGGTCGATTGCGCCGTGGGTCAGCATCGGACACAGGCTGAACGACAAATTGGCCGCGGCTACAATTTCGTTGACGGCTGTACTGACAGCGCGAGGCAAGCCCTGTCCGCCGTAAGACACATCGAACGCGACGCCGCCCCAGCCGGCCTCCACAAATTTAGCGTAGGCCTCCTTGAAACCGTCCGGGGTGTACACGACCCCGTTTTCGAGGCGGTTACCTGATATATCTCCGGAACGGTTGATGGGTGCCAATTCGTTGGCTGAAAATCGGCCCGCCTCTTCGAGGATGGCATCCACCAAATCTGAAGACAGGTCCTCGAATCCCGGAAGCCCGGTCAGCGCCTTGATTCCGGCAACCTCATCGAGCACGAAACGCATTTCACGAACTGGCGCAAGGTATCCGCTCATCTCTAGCCCCATGAGTGCAAGACTATCTACCGCAAGCGGATTACATATGACATGGATGTGGAAAAGGGGCAAAGAACCCATATCAACCTTATGGTTCACTGGCGCAGGCCCACCCGTTGAAAGGATAGAAGTGCGCTGCAGAAGATTCTTCAACACCCCAATTTTGAATATATGAAGAGGAGCAAGTGGCAGACGGCGGGAACATATCTTTGGGCGGAGACGGCATAGTCACGGCAACACCGGAGGCGATCGATGTTGCGGCTGGTTTGCTTCGCGACGGAGAACTCGTGGCCTTTCCCACCGAGACCGTATATGGCCTCGGCGCCGATGCGACGCGTGATGACGCCGCTAACGCAGTCTATGCGGTCAAAGGTCGACCTAGATCCAATCCCCTGATCATTCACATCCCGGACGTGGATTCCGCCTCGGAAATCGCATGTTTCGACGAACGTGCGGACATTCTCGCCGAAGCATTCTGGCCTGGCCCCCTGACGCTAATCTTGCCACGGCGTCCAAAATGCGCCGTTTCGAGCCATGCTTGCGCGGGCCTCGATACCGTCGCGTTAAGGATTCCAGCCAACGACATCGCTCTCGACCTGTTGCGCAAAACAAGGCGTCCCATTGCCGGGCCGAGCGCCAACGCCTCCGGCAGAACGAGTCCAACCACGGCGCGGCACGTGGCACAAAGTCTGGGCAACGCGATCTCACTAATTTTGGATGGTGGTCCCTGCCAAGTCGGAATCGAGTCCACGATCATCACTCTTGCTCACAAACGCCCCCTCCTGTTGCGGCCGGGTGGTATTCCCGTGGAAGAAATAGAGCGCCTGATCGGACCCATTTCGGAGCCGGCCAACAATACCGACATGGCTCCAAGCTCCCCGGGACGGGCAATGAGCCACTACGCACCGAACCTCCTGGTCCGCCTCAACGCGGCAAGCGTGGATGCCAAAGAGGCCCTACTCGCATTCGGCCCAGACGCACCGGAAGGGGCAGCCATAACGTTAAACCTCAGTGCCGAGGGCGATATCGATGAAGCGGCCGCGAACCTTTACCGGATGCTGCTGGAGCTGGATGACCCCGCCTTTACCCGGATCGCCGTCATGGCGCTGCCCGACATCGGTGTCGGACGGGCCATCAACGACCGTCTCCGCAGGGCCGCCGCACCCAGATCGCAAGAATGACGGACAGGGCTTCAACTTGTTCCAGGGCCCGCCATCGGATACATCGGTAGAATGAGCGAACAGACAAACTCGCCGTCCGACACACGGGTGTCTGCCCCACAGGGCATGGACGAACTGGTGTCTCAACTCGCCTCGGTCGTTGGCCCGAAAGGGTGGACCAACGATCCTGAAATTCTTGCGCCTCACCTCGAAGAACGGCGAGACCTGTTCCATGGCGCGACTCCCATAATGGTATCGCCGGCCTCGACGACAGAAGTCTCTGAGATTGTTCGGGTCTGTGCCAGCACGGGCGTAAGTATTGTCCCGCAAGGCGGAAACACGGGACTGTGCGGAGGCGCGATTCCAGATGAAAGTGGCACGGAAGTGCTGCTGACGCTGAACCGCCTCAACCGCATCCGCGATATCGATCCGGCAAGTAACACCATGACAGTCGAGGCGGGCTGCATTCTCGCGGATATCCAGGTCGCAGCGCTTGAGGCGGATCGCCTGTTTCCCCTGAGTCTCGCGGCCGAAGGAAGTTGCCAGATCGGGGGCAATCTTTCGACCAACGCCGGGGGTACCGCCGTGCTGCGGTATGGAAATGCACGCGACCTCGTCCTCGGCCTGGAAGTCGTGCTTCCCGACGGTCAGGTATGGGACGGTTTACGCAAGTTGCGAAAAGACAACACCGGCTACGACCTCAAGCAGGTTTTCATCGGCAGTGAAGGAACCCTGGGCATCATAACCGCGGCCGTGTTGAGGGTGTTTCCAAGACCACGTTCGGTCGTGACTGCGTTTGTCGGCATGCGTGATGTTGCTGCGGCGCTCGATCTGCTTGACCAGACCCGCTCCAAATGCGGTGATGCCATCACCGGCTTCGAGTTGATTTCCCGACGCTGTCTCGATTTCTGCCTTCAACACATCCCGGACACCCGCGATCCACTGGGGGAAAGGCATCCCTGGTATACGTTGATCGAACTTCAGTCCGGTATCGCTGGACCGGGCCTGCAGGAATCGGTAGAGGAAGCGTTCGCCGCCGCGTTCGAAGCTGACATCATCCAGGACGCAACGATTGCACAGAGCGAGGCTCAGGCACTGGCAATGTGGAAGCTCCGGGAGTCTCTGCCTGAGGCCGAACTACACGAAGGCGGCAGCATCAAGCATGATGTCTCCGTCCCATTGCCCGATATTCCCGAATTCCTCAAGAAAACAACCCAGGCCGTCGAAGACGCCATACCTGGGGTACGCGTGGTCGCGTTCGGGCATCTCGGTGACGGCAATATCCATTTCAACGTTGGTCAACCCGAAGGCGCCGACCGGGCCGCCTATCTTGCCCGCTGGAGCTTCGTTAACGAGATCGTCCACGATATCGTCGCGACCTACAACGGCAGCATCAGCGCCGAGCACGGCCTTGGCCGCCTAAAACGGGATGAGGTTCGACGCTACAAGACCGAACTCGAGCTCGAACTCATGAGTAAGCTGAAAACTGCACTGGATCCGAACGGGATTCTGAACCCGGGTAAGGTCGTCAGATGACCTGGCAAGGTTGCCCGACGAGATTTGGGCGGCTCGATCTACAGGAGTAGATATACTGACCGATTCAAACCAAGAGCTGGTCGGCAACCAGTTTCAACCAACGACTTCCATACTTGGCTTGCACGGGGATAAAAATTTTCTGATGCCGAGGCGCGCATGACACAACCAGCAGCTCCATGGCGCATCGGCGTCGATGTCGGCGGCACCTTCACGGACATGGTCCTGGCCGATGCGAACGGTACGATCCATACGTTCAAGGTACCATCGGTTCCTGCGGACCCCAGTGAAGGTGTGCTGCGTGTGGTGCAGGCAGCAGCTGATGCCAGCGAACTGACGCTGCGCTCACTTCTTGAATCCTGCAATCTCTTCGTTCACGGCTCCACGGTCGCGACCAACACCATGCTCGAAGGTAAGGGCGCGACGGTTGGTCTTCTTACAACGCGCGGATTTCGAGACTGTCTCGAAATCCGACGCGGTTTCCGCGAAAACCAATGGGACCACCGCCGGCCTTTCCCGCCGGTATTGGTTCCGCGCTACCTGAGGCTGCCGGTTGGCGGCCGAATCGACCGACACGGCCAGGAGATCGAGCCGTTCAACGCCGAGGACGTCAAGACGGCCCTCCAGGAATTCAAGGCAGAGAGTGTCGAAGCGATCGCGGTCGCCCTGATCAACAGTTTTCTGAATCCAGTCCACGAACAGGCCTGCGCCGAATTGATCCGTGATCTGTGGGACGGCGATCCCGACCTGATCTCGTTGTCGAACGAGATCATGCCGATCATGGGAGAGTACGAGCGCACGTCAACCACGGTCGTGAACGCCTACCTGGCGCCGCGCGTGGTGCCCTATTTGAAGGACTTGAACGCGCGTTTGGCCGAGCAGGGACTAGAGCGTCCTTTCCTGCTGGTACAGAGCAACGGCGGCATGACATCGGTGGAGCGCCTGTCCAGCCGTCCCGTGAACCTCCTGCTGTCGGGACCGGCAGCCGGGGTTGGCGCGCTGAATGCCTATCGCGTGGCCTCGGCGACAGACGACCTCATCTCCATGGAGATCGGCGGAACCAGTTGCGACGTGATGCTGATGGGGCGGGGCGCGGTCTCGGTTCACGACGAACTCATGGTGGCTGAATACCATGTCGCCTCCCCGTCGGTGGATATCCACACCATCGGCGCCGGCGGCGGGACCATCTCAGGTGTCGATGAAGGTGGCATGCTCTTTGTCGGCCCCCGCGGCGCAGGTGCAGATCCGGGGCCTGCCAGCTATGGGTTCGGGGGCACGGAACCAACCGTAACGGATGCCCAGCTCGTACTCGGCCGTCTTCGCTCCGGGCCGTATGCCGACGGCTCCATAACGCTAGACCGTGGGAAGGCCGAAGCCGCCGTCAAGCAGGCGGTCGCCGATCCGCTCGGCCTGAGCGTTGAAGATGCAGCAGCAGGCATCATCCGCGTCGTTGAGCAGCACCTCCTGCTGGCCGTACAGCGCATCAGTATCGAGCGGGGCCATGATCCGCGGAACTTCACCCTGGTTCCCGCCGGCGGGGCAGGCCCCATGCATGGTACACCCGTAGGCCGCGCCCTGGGTTGCTCGCAGGTTTACATTCCCCGACACTCCGGCGTGTTCTGCGCACTCGGCATGCTCTACACGGACGTCAGGCACGACGTCACACGCGTCTTTCTCTCAACGATCGACGACGCTGATCCCGAACATATCGAGACAGGATTCAAGCGGCTTGAAGACGAAGCCCGCGTCATGCTGGCTGACGAAGGATTTGAAGGCGACTCCGTTCAGCTTACGCACGAAATTGATCTTTCCTACCGGGGGCAACAGTGGGTGGTCCGCGTCGGTCTGGACGCTGATGGCGGACGCGATGCCGCCGACGTTCGCGCGCGATTTGAAGAGGAATACGAGCGCATGTACGGGCACACTCAGCCCGATGGCATTATCGAAATCAGTAATCAGCGCATCGTGGGCATCGGAAAGTTGCCGGAACTGTCCATCGGCAGTTCCAAGCAAGCGTCAGGCGATCCTGAACCACTGGAAACGCGCTCTGTCTTCCTGGACGCGGAGACGGGATGGAAGGAAATTCCAGTGTATGCCGGCGCCGATCTGCTGCCCGGCCATGTGCTTGAAGGACCTCTGTTGATCGAGGAACGGACCACCACCGTGCTGGTTGACTCGAATGACCGCGTCGAAGTCGACAAAGCGGACAATATCCTCGTTCATCTGACGCCGAAATTATCGTGACGGAATCGACGCAGGAGGACCCGGCGGATACCGACATCGATCCGGTAACTCTTGCGCTCACCCAAAATCGGCTGGACGATATCTGTCGGCAGATGGGTTGGGTCATGACGCGCACGGCGCGCAGCCCGATCTTCAGTGATTCCCACGATTTTTCGTGCTTCATCACGGACCGCGAAGGAACGTTGGTGAGTCAGGCGGACGGTATCCCCATTCACACGGGTGGTGGCGGGTTCACGGTCGCTGCGATCATCAAGGCCTTTGGCGACCGGATTTCAGATGGCGATGTGTTTGTGTCGAGCGATCCTTACGCCGCGGGTGGCAATCATTTGCCCGACTGGGTTATCTCGCGCCCCGTGGTCATCGATGGGGAGCTGATCGGGTTCACCTGCAACCGGGCACATCAGTCCGATATTGGCGGCGGGGCTGCCGGTACTTACAACGCCCGCGCCACGGAAATCTGGCATGAAGGGATTCGCCTACCCGTACTGCGCATTGTGGAACGCGGGACGATGCGGCAAGACATCTGGCGGCTGCTCTTGCTCAACTCACGAACGCCCGACCTCATGGATGGGGATCTCCGCGCCATGGTGGGTTCGACCCGAATCGGTGTAGAACGTATCGAGCGCCTCAGCGATGACTTGGGCGTCGAGGCGATCCTCACTCAATTCAGTGCCATCCTCGATCATGGTGAACGCCGGCTCCGGGCGGCCCTGACGACACTACCCGACGGACGCTACGAAGCACTCGAGTACACACACACCGATTGCTTTGAGGAAGTCGACATTGCCATTCGCGTGGCTGTCACGATCGACGAAGGCCACGTGACGGCAGACTTTACCGGGTCTGATCCACAAATGCGGGGTTTCAAGAATAGCTCCTTCGTCAACACACATTCTGCCGTCTATCTGGCCATCACGTCGTATTTTGAGGCTGATATGCCGCGCAATGGCGGCGCGTTCCGGGCTATTGACGTCATCGCGCCGCTCGGATCTGTCGTCAACCCGCGCCCTCCAGCCCCCCTCTCCATGTGTACCGCCACGATCGCACATGAAATCGGACATTCCGTTTGGAAGGCGCTGGCATTGGCCGATCCCGAGCGCGCCTGTGCGGGTTGGGGCAAAAGTATTCACGGCATCACGGCCGGCGGCATGGGTACGCCCAACCCCTGGGTCATGTATCACTGGAATACACTTTCAGGTTCTGGAGCGGTACAGGGCCGTGACGGTTTCAATCAATTCGGTCACATCGGCACCTTGGGCGGCATCACGATGCACAACATCGAAAATTACGAGCAGCGCTATCCGGCGCATTTCATCCGGCAGGAATTCCGCTGCGACTCCGCCGGTTCGGGTAAATTCCGGGGCGGCACGGGAATCGACTATGAAGTGGAAATTTCAGAGCGGGCTGAATACTCGTTCCGTGGCGAAGGCCTGATTCACCCTTCCGGATATGGGACGAACGGTGGTGACATCGGTGAGCCCGGACGAATGACGCTGACGTTCAATGACGGGAAGCAGGTTGTCGCACCCCAATACGGTGTGGAGTCGCACGAGCCCCTGCAGCTACGGGCCTTGTCACCCGGCGGCGGTGGGTGGGGGGATCCTCTTCACCGCGATCCCTCGCGTGTCCTGCGTGACACACGGGATGGCATCCTAAGCCGGGAAGCAGCTGAATCGGTCTATGGAGTAGCGATCAGACCTGAAGGCCGCGACATTGATGCTGAAGCTACCGAGCGGCTCCGGACGTCACAAGGCAGCACCAATTCCTAGTTTCCTGGCATCTGCTAATTCATTAATCCGGTAGAGCAGATTCACGCGATCCAAGCGGATCGCGATCTGCTCTATGGCCACAGTCTTTCGCTTGCGAGCGCCGCGCCCTCGGCCATTGAAGCGTATTTCGCCCAGCCGATATCCGGATCGACCTTAGTGTGGCCTGCCTGCGTCGACATGCCACAGTCAGTGCAGGCGATCACGCGTTCGCGCCCCACGATATCGGCAATCCTGCAGATCCGGTCGGACACGAGCTCCGGATGCTCTATGAAATTCGATACCGAATTTATCACACCTGGAAACAGTATCTTGTCATCGGGCACCTCTGTATCCCGCCAGACTTTCCACTCATGCTCGTGACGCGCATTTGCGCCTTCGAACGTGACACCTGCCGGCCGCGCTTTGAGCACGATGTCGATGGTATCTTTCAGTTCGACATCGTGATGGTGCGGACCGTCGTAATTGCCCCAACACAAGTGAAGCCTCATCGACTCCGGCGGCAAATCGCGCGTGGCGTGGTTCAGCGCCTCAATATGCATCTCGATGTTCTTGCGGAACTCCTGCAGATCAAGGTCGGCGAATTGCATGTGTCGCCCCATCCCGAGATCGGGAGAATCGAATTGAAGAACGAAGCCGGCACCGACGATGGCGTCATATTCCTGCTTCATGGCATTGGCGATCGCCCACACATACTCTTCATGGCTTTTGTAATGAGCATTCCCCAGCCACAGCGATACCAGACCCGGAGTCGCCGAGTTGATGAATCGATCCGCAACGGGGGCGTCTTTTGTCGCATTCTTCAAATTTTGGAGATCCGTCTTCACGGCATCAGCGTCAACGTATTCGATGGGACCCGTGCACAGCGGCCGGGTCATTTTGTCGATACCTTCAGGTCCATAAAGCCGCCGAAAATACTCAGGAAATTCGTCCAAGTCGGAAGCATGAATACGGGGAGCCTCTTCACCGTCATAGCCGGTTAGACGCTCCTTCACGTAGGCCCCGTAGCCGATCTTGCTCATCTCGCCATCGTTGACAATATCGATCCCCGCGGCGATCTGCTTTTGGACCGTGTAATCGACCGCCACGCGCAATCTCTCGTCGAAAGCGGCCCGATCGTACGGCTCACCGCGATCCCGAGCGACAAGCAGTTCAAGAAGATCATCGGGACGAGGAAGGCTGCCGGTGTGGGTCGTCAAAATACGTTCGGAGCTAATCTGCATGATTGCCCTCCAAGGGGACGGCCGAAGGACCTGCCGCAACGGACAATGTCCCACGGTCAAATGCGATGGACTTCACTAAAGCATAAACCGGAGTTCCGGGGGCAAGTCCAAGGTCACTAACGGATTGGCAGGTGATACGTGCGCGCAAGCGTCCGCCACCAATATCGACCAATGTTTCGGCGAATGCGGAGCCGGCCTCCTGGGCAATTTCAACAACGGTACCCGAAAGAATATTCCGTATGCTGATTGCCTCCGGCCTTTTTGTCGCGAGTGAAACGTCACGTGCCCGAATGCGTAGGCGAACCTCAGCACCGATAGCCAGGTCCCTGGCGGGCATGGAGATCGCCTGCCCGTGATGATCGAGGTGCGTAACGCTGAAGTTCCTGTCATGACCCGTCACCCGGGCAGTCAGCCGAACGCCGGCCTCGAACCTGCCTGTCTCCGGTTGGAGGTCAAGGCGTTCAAGCAGATCCTGGACAGGTCCTTCGGCAATTTTTTCGCCGGACGACAGAATGATCATGCGATCCGCCAAGCGTGCAACTTCGGTGATGTCGTGACTGACATACAGCATGGGAATCGACAACTGCTCGTGAAGGAGTTCCAGATACGGCAGGATCTCATCCTTCGCCATCTGGTCGAGGGAGGAGAGCGGCTCATCCATCAACAGAAGCCGGGGCTGGGAAAGCAGTGCGCGTCCGACGGCAACTCGCTGGCGTTCGCCGCCAGACAAAGCTATGGGATCGCGATCGAGGAGATGGCCAAGCCCTAGCAAATCGATGACGTCGTCCGCACGAATGGCCGGGGGAACACCCGACCGCTCAGCGCGCCGGGCGCCGTACAGCAGGTTCTTACCGACTGCCAGATGCGGGAACAGACTGGCTTCCTGAAACACGACGCCAATCGCCCGCTTGTGCGGCTTGAGAAATATGCCGCTCTCGTCGTCCTGCCAAATATCATCGTCCACAACCAGCCGTCCTGGCAGTCGCTGCAGCCCCGCGATGCAGCGAAGCATCGTGGACTTTCCGCAACCCGAGGCACCGAACAGGGCAGTAATTCCCTGCATCGGAGTCTCGAAGGCTACGTCCAGCGAGAACCTGCCCAGAGTGCCGGTGAATGACGCGTGAATTGAGGCTGACGAATCACTCATAGTCCCGGACGCCCCATCCGCTTCTCGACAATCATCATGGTTGAGACCACGACGAATGAGAACAGAAGCATGCCGCCGGCAAGTATGTGAGCCTCCGCCCACCTCAATGTCTCAACCAGCTCAAATATGGCAATTGAAAGCACTCTGGTTTCACCCGGAATACTGCCGCCGATCATCAGGACAACGCCAAATTCACCGACAGTATGGGCAAACCCCAATACGGCCCCGGTGACATAACCCGGGCGAGCAAGCGGCATCGCAATCGTCCAGAATGCGTCCCATGGCGAGGCCCGGAGCGTTGCGGCAACTTCGAGCGGGCGCTCACCGAACGATTCAAAGGCGTTGCGAATGGGTTGCACGACGAAGGGCATCGAATAGAAAACAGATCCGATCACCAGTCCTTCGAAGGTAAACGCCAAAGTTCGTCCACCGAACAATCCAGCCACCCAGCCACCCGGTCCATCCGGGCCCAACGCGATCAGCAGATAAAACCCCAGAACTGTCGGCGGCAGCACCAACGGCAATGCCACCACGGCAGCGACCGCCTCCTTCCAACGCGCCGTGGCGCGTGCCAACCACCAGGCAATCGGTGTACCGATCACGAGAAGCAAGACGGTGGTGACGACCGCGAGTTCGAGAGTTAAGCGGACCACAGGCCAGAGCTCAGTCGAAATGTCCAAAGTCGCTACCTCAGCCTTCAGCCCTCGGCGCCATAGCCGTACTTTTCTTTGATGCGGCGAGCTTCCTGTCCACGCAGAAATGATAGGAAGTCGTGCGCCGCAACGTTACCGACACCCCTGAGTAAAAGCACGGCATCCTGCGCGATGGGCTGGTGAAAATCGATGGGGACAACCCAACGCGATCCGTTCGCGCCGCCTTTCACCTGCGATAGCGCCACGAAGCCAACATCCGCATTGCCGGTCGCGACAAACTGATAGGTCTGAGCAATATTGACACCTTGAACGATCTTGGATTTGAGCTGTGCATACACACCCAGCGCTCGCATGGCCTGGATCGCGGCTGCCCCATACGGCGCCGTGGCCGGATTGGCAACGGCGACCCGGTCAACTGAAATTGAGCGCAAAGTCTGTTCATCCATCACCAAGCCCGGCAAACGACTGAACAGCGCGAGACGTCCCATGGCGTAGGTAAAGCGCGATTCAGGAATTGCGAAACCACCATCAATTGCCTGTTGCGCGCGCGCCTGATCGGCAGCAAGGAAGACGTCAAAGGGCGCAGATTGTGCGATTTGTGCATAGAGCTGGCCGGTTGATCCAAAGCTGAAAACTGTGTGATGTGCGGTCGCCGCCTCGAACGCCTGCCCGATATCGCGCGCCGCCATCGCGAAGTTCGCTGCAGCCGCGACCCTGACCTTATCTGCAAGAACATCGGCGGCTCCAAAGGTGGTGAAAACCATAGCTAATAAAAACGTTACAGACGCCGTGCGAAGACGTGGCGTTCCACCGGACAACATTGTTGCACTGACCATCCGCAGGTTGTTTCACATCCCTTAGGCGAGCTGAATGCGGCCATTTACCGCGTGAGAAAGATCGACGCCATCAGCTGTAAGGGTCATCTGCACCTCAAGACTTGCGGCATCCGCCAAGTCGCCTCTCGCAAGGGCTTCACGAACCGATTTCTCAATCTCACGCTGAGACGAAACCCCGACCTCCTTGAGAAACTTACGTATGCTCATATTGAGGGCTTCTTCGTTCATCGTTGCCTCCCCTGTCGGGCTGGGTTCCAAGAGCCATTATTGAGGCTCGGATATTGCACCCACCCGTTTGCACATAGTCCCACTCGTTTGCACATAGTATGGCGTTTACCCATTGTATGGGTGCACACCCAGATCACAACGGAGCCACCAGCCAGGCATTACCTCGGCTGTGGTTGGCGTCGAGAAGGCCAAATAATCACTTCACAGGGAGTTGCCGCGTCATGAAGCTTGTCACGTTCAAAAATGGTGGTATCGAAAGCTATGGCGTCGATTCCGGGGAGGGAATTCTCGACGTGGGCAGTGAGTTCAAAGATCGGTATCCAAGATTGAAGAGCGTGCTGTCGGACAATGCCTGCGACACTCTCAAGGCCGCTGCAGACCAGCAAGCATCCGCACTTCCCTACGATGAAATCGAGTTTCTACCGGTAATTCCGAACCCCAGTAAAATCCTGTGTATCGGAATCAATTATGAAGCGCACCGCCAGGAGACTGGCCGACCCGTGTCAGACTATCCGACCGTCTTTATGCGCTTCGCGGACACACTGGTTGGCCATGCTCAACCCATACTCAAACCGTTGGCATCGGATCGCGTGGACTGGGAAGGGGAACTCGCCGTCATCATCGGACGCCCGGGCCGGGCTATCTCGAAAGAGGAGGCATTGAGCCACGTCGCCGGTTACGCCTGTTTCAACGACGTCAGTATTCGCGATTGGCAAAGGCATACAGGGCAATTTTCGCCGGGCAAAAATTTTCCGACTACCGGCCCCTTCGGCCCGTCGATGGTCACCGCGGACGAAATCCCCGACCCCCACGCGCTCGAACTGATCACGCGGGTCAACGGCGAGGAAATGCAGCGCACACCAACGGATGATCTCATCTTCGATGTGCCTGCGCTCATCAATTACATCTCAACGTTTACATCACTCGAACCAGGTGATGTGATTTCCACGGGTACACCCGGTGGCGTGGGCGACGCGCGCAAACCGCCCGTGTATATGAAGCACGGTGACAGCGTGGAAGTCGAAATTTCAGGAATCGGTATCCTGAAAAATCCGGTCGTGAACGAGTGAGATGAAACTTAGTTGAGAATTTTGACGTTAAAAAGAGCCGCGGGCTCGCTGACACCTTTCAGCGTCACTTCGCCCATTGAATCGAAACTCAGGTCCTTCCCCGCGCAAAGTTCCCTGACAACCTGTGAAACACACACACCGTCGGTCTTTGCCTCGTCACACAGTTGTGCCGCGACTTGAACAGTGGTGCCGAACAAATCTCCGCCTTCGGCGATCGACTGCCCTGCATTGACCCCTACACGAAGATGCAAAGGCACTTCTGGGTTGTTGCTATTGCGGAATTTGATGCTCTTGATCATTTCGATACCTGCCTCCACCGCATTTGCGGATGAAGCGAACGACGCCATGATTCCGTCACCGGTATGCTTTACCTCGATACCCTTGTTGTTCTGCAATGCCGCCCGAACGATTGAATTATGGTCATGCACCACGCGTTGTGCCGCGGTGTCACCGTGTTTCTGATTCATTTTCGTTGACCCGACGATGTCGGTGAACAACACAGCCATCAAACCATCACCCTCGTCGGAGGCTTTATCGGGGTTGTTCCACACCTCAAATGCGCCACTCAAGGCTTCCGCCCCGTCCCCGCCGTCGGCCATGTGGCTCTCCATCGCGTTCCCACCCGCTTTGAACATCTCCGCATAGCGAGGTTCCAACAGGTACTCTTCGTACTTCTCACCGAATTTGTGGGCAACGCTGGCGGACGAGCCAAGTACTCCAATGCTGTTGGCAAGAAATTCCACGAATTGATCGTGATTCAAGCCGGCCTGCCTGGCTTGCGCTTCGCATGCGCCAGCCAGGAATAAGTGACACCCAAACTTGTTGATGCTGTCGAGCTGGAAACCACCCTTGACCATTCCTGCGAGAGATCCCTGAAGGAATGTCATCAAGCCCGTGCGAGAATCCTTTACCTCGTCCTCGGTGACTTCTTCCTCGTCGTCCTCATCATCCTCGCCGTCCTGATCCGGTTCTCGTTCATCTTTCCTTCAGTTTCAGTGGAGCGTCCGACGGGCTTCCGACGGGCATGGAAGGAGACCTCCGGTTCGGGCTGGCGCATCTTCTGGGCGACTTTCCTCGCGTCGATCCCCATCGGAGTCATCGACCGTCTTCTGCGAGAAATCACCCTCGCCATGGAACCTGCCGTCACGCGACTCGGGGGCAGCTATTTTGACAACATGCTCGGCCGCTGGATGTTGGGGACGCTCACGGCGCAGCTGATTTTTACCTTCCTGTTCACCGCAGTGCTGGTTTCAGCGCTTTCGCTGGTATTCAAGGACCGCACCAAATGGGCACCAGGAACCGTGTCGCCGGCGACGGCTTAGGCCGGAGCACCCGCCAGGTTGGCAGCGAAGAACTCGGAGGTTCGTTCCTGGGCCAGATTTGCCGATTCCGCGTCGTAATCCGAGCGCCGATCGCAATTGAAGCCGTGACCGGCGTCGTACATGTAGACGGACGCGCCAAGGCATCGCTGCTTTACTCTTTCGGCAGTTTCAGGCGCGACGTGCTCGTCGTGGTCGCCGAAGTGACCCATGATCGGGCACTTGGGCTTCTCGTCGATGAACTGCATGATGTCACCGCCATAGTAAATGACAGCGGCATCGATGTCGCAGCGTGTCGACGCGAGCCAGGCGAACGAGCCGCCCCAGCAGTAGCCGACGACGCCCACCTTTCCGGCCTCCCGCGCCAGGTCCGCGACGGCGCACATGTCCTGCACTGCCCGATCCCAGTCCACCCGCTGGCGCAGGCTTCGAATTGTGGGTTGATTTTCGGGGCCATATCCCTTGAGCTCAACCCCCTTTTCGACCCGGTCGTAGAGCGCGGGCGCCAGCGCCAGATATCCCTCGGCGGCGTAGCGCTCGCACATATCGCGGATGTGATCGTTGAGCCCGGTTCCCTCATGCATGATGACGATGCCGGCACGCTCTTCGCCTTCAGGCTCTGCGCGATAGACCCGCAAAGAGACGCCATCGTTCATCAGAACATCAGTCGTTTGTCCCATCAGATACTCCTCCGGGCGTTGCTACTCGCCGGCTGCTGCAGCGGGAGTTGCCGTAAGATTGGTAGCAAAAAACTCCGAGGTCCGTTGCTGAGCCAAGATTGCCGACCCGGCGTCGTAGTCGGCCCGGTGATCGCAGTTGAAGCCGTGATTGGCGTCGTACATGAAGACCGGCACGTTTGGATGGTGCTTCTCCAAGATCGACGCGCTTTCCGGCGGTACATGGACGTCACGTTCGGCGAAATGGGCCATGAAGGGGCATCCGGGCTGATCGTCAATGAACTGGATGATCTGGCCGCCGTAATAGCTGACAGCGGCATCCACGCCACAGCGCGTCGCCGCGAGCCACGCCAGAGAACCGCCCCAACAATAACCAACGACGCCGACGGGACCCGCTTCCCGGACGAGTTCTATCGTGGCACGCATGTCTGCCACGGTTCGGTCCCAATCGGCACCTTTCCGTAGTCTCAGCGCCGCTTCCAGAGCCTCTTCGCCATATCCTGGAACCTCGATGCCATGCTCGACCCGGTCATAGAGTGCCGCCGACAACGTGAGATATCCCTCGGCGGCGTAGCGGTCGCACATGTCCCGGATGTGATCGTTCATGCCGAACGCCTCGTGCATGATCACGATTCCGGCCCGCGGCGTTCCCTGCGGCTCGGATCGGTAAACGCGAATGGACACCCCGTCGTCCATTTCTGCCTCAGTCATTTGTCCCATTGTCTTCAACCCTCCCCGTTCTGAGTGACTGATTCCAGTATATACAGCGCGCCGCCGGCACGTTCACATCATAAAAGTTGTGCTAACATCGCCGGCAGATGACAGGCGTGAAACGGTGTACAGTCCTAATTCTGATGCTGTGTCCGCTGACTTCGAGCCATTAGAGAAGAGGACCCACGAGATGTCCCGCAATGCAGCAGAGTGGAGTCAAAGGCCAAGCTTAGCGCCGACCCATTACGTTGATCCCCGAATCTACACGGACGAAGCGCTGTTTGAGGAAGAGCGGGAGAAGATCTTCAAGAAGGTATGGTCGGTCGTCTGTCACGAAAGCGAAATTCCAAACGCATACGATTATCGGCGTTGCCAGCACATGAGCGGGAAAGAGCTCCTAGTCGTGCGCGGCAAGGACATGAAAATCCGCACCTTCTACAACCACTGCTCCCATCGCGGGAACATGCTGGCCATGGAGCCGTCGGGTACCGCCAAGCGCATTACCTGCATGTTCCACCAGTGGGCCTACGACACCAAAGGCAATTGCGTCGAGATCACCCGCCAGAAGGAGGGCTACCAGGACCGGATTTCCAAGAAGGACATGGGCCTGCGAGAAGTGAAGACCGAGGTCGGCCTGGGCGGCTTCATCTGGACCAACGTCGACGACAACTGTGGTCCGCTCGAAGAGTTTGTGGGTGATTCGCTGGACTACCTGAAGGAAGAACTCTCCACCAAACCGCTGGAGATCATCAGCTATCACAAGGCTGTCGTGAACTCGAACTACAAGCTGTGGTACGACACCAACAGCGAGCTCTATCACGACTTCCTGCACCACCATAACCGCAAGATCGCCCTGATCCAGCCGGGCTATTGGGACCGCCGGGTCCACACCCACAACCACGGCCACATCAGCGTCGATTCGATGCAGTGCCGCTACGATGCCTATGAGGGCAACGACGGCCAGCAGCGACAGTTGGGCTGGCCGGGCGGCGAAGTCGCCTGCCACAAGCTGATCGACCTCTTCCCGACCATGACCTTCATCCTCCGATCGCCGGCGTTCCGCCTCGACACCATGGTGCCGCTCGGGCCCGACAAAGTGATCATCGAATTCCGGGGTTTCGCCATCAAGGGTGATTCCACGAAGGATCGCGACGCACGTATCCGAGATCACAATTCGATCTGGGGACCGTTCGGGCGCAACCTTCCGGAAGACGAAATCGCCATCGTGAGCCAGATGATGGCTCTCAAAGGCGGTGGCGAGAGCACCTACATTCTGCAGGGTCGCGAAGAGCCGTCCATTCAGGATGAGATCGGCATGCGTCACTACTACGGCGAATGGGGCCGATGGATGGAACGGACAGCGTCAGACCCGTTCAACAACCAGGCCATTGCCGCGGCGGAATAAGGTCTAAATCCCTCCCGAAAATTCTTCGAGCTTGTCTTCGTTGACGACGACTCCCAGGCCCGGTCCCTGAGGGATCGGCAAACAGCCATCTTCCAGCGTGAACGGCGTATCAAGAAGTTCGTCGCGGATAGGATTGGGTGAGCGGTCGAATTCGATCACAGGCGCATTCTGCAGCGGTACACCGACTTCGGTATACGGCACGAGCGGAAGCGTCGCGATGGCTTGGAGCGCGGCGGCGACCGCGATGCCCGAGCCCCACACGTGCGGGACCGTGACGACGCCATAACTCGTCGTGAGCGCAACAATCTTCTGCAGTTCGCTGAACCCGCCGGCACAGCATATGTCGGGCTGGGCGATGTCAACGCACCCTTCCGCAACCAGATCACGGAAGCCGTAGCGGGTGTATTCACATTCGCCGCCGGCGATGGGAACGTCGATGGCGGCCCGGACCCGGCGGTATCCTTCGCGATCCTCGGGGATGACGGGTTCTTCAAACCACAGCACGTTTTGTGCTTCCAACACGCGACCCATGCGGATCGCCGTAGCGGCGTTGTAGGCGTGATTGTCATCGACCATCAGCGGGAACTTCGATACAAACGCATCGCGTACCACGGCCAGACGCTTTGTATCGATTTCAACAGGAACGAGCCCGATTTTAACCTTCATTGCCGAAAGGCTGATTTTCGCCAGAGCGGCCGTGTCTTCAGCGAGCGCCGTCAACATACGATCCGTATCGGCAAAGAAATCCGGGTAATAACATCCGGTTCCATAAGCCGGAATGCGGTCACGGAACGCACCGCCCATCAGCGCGTGAATCGGATGGCCGAGTGACTTACCCCAGATATCCCAAAGCGCGATGTCGATCGCGCTCAATGCCTCAATGTACGGGCCTTTCTGGCCGAAATCGCGACAGAACGCATAGAGGTCATCGAAGATTCTGACCGGCTCATCCGCACGCCGGCCAATGAGCTGAGGCGCCAAGACATCGTTGATGCAGGTGGCCGGCGGCTCGGGCGGGCCGTATTGGCCGCCTTCCCCCCACCCCACGGTACCGTCCGCGGTCTCAATACGGACGATCATGCTGCTGCGGATCGAAAAGCGGACCTGAGATGAATGGAAGGCCTTCTCACCGATGTCCTGACGCAGGATGAACGTCTTAATGTCTTTGATTTTCATTCTCAGATCTCGTTCACTGTATTTGGCTTCCCGCCCCCGCATACACTAAAGTGTCGAACGAGAAAAAGACGGCTTGGGGACGATTGCGTACCCAAGATGTGCGGCTTCTCTGGCCTGGAGGTAGTGACGCAACATGCCACGAAACGCGAAAGAGTGGGACAGCAAGCCAAACCTGCCACCGACACACTACGTCGATTCCCGTATCTATACGGACGAGACCCTGTTCGAAGAGGAACGCGAGAAGATCTTTGAGAAGGTTTGGGGGCTCGTCTGCCACGAGAGCGAAGTGCCCAACGCTTACGACTTTCGGCGCTGCCAACACATGAGCGGGAAGGAGCTTCTGGTCGTCCGTGGCAAGGACATGAAGATCCGCACCTTCTACAACCAGTGCCCCCACCGGGGAAACGTGCTGGCCTACGAGCCCTCCGGCAATGCCAAGCGGATCACCTGCATCTTTCATTTGTGGTCGTTCGATACCAAGGGCAACTGCGTGGAGATCACGCGCGAGAAGGAAGGCTACCAGGACCGCCTTTCCAAAAAGGACGTGGGCCTGCGTGAGGTGAAAACCGAGGTCGGCCTGGGCGGGTTCGTTTGGGTCAATATCGATGACAACTGCGGCCCGCTGGAAGAATTCATCGACGGCTCTCTCGATTGTTTCCAGGAGGAATTCACCACTGAGCCACTGGAAATTATCAGCTATCACAAGTCGGTCGTGAACTCGAACTATAAGCTGTGGCACGACACCAATCGTGAGCTTTATCACGAGTACCTGCACCGCCATAACCGCATGGTTGCTGTCACGCAGCCCGGCTATTTCGATCGCCGGTACCACGTTTTCGGAAATGGCCACATGAGCGCAGACCCCATGGATACGCGCTATGACGCCTACGAAGGCTACGGTGGCGAGGGGCGCGTGCTGGGATGGCCAGGCGGCGGGGATACCATGCACAAGTTCAGTGACGTATTCCCGACCATGACCTTCAATCTCCGGCCGCCCGCGCTCCGCATCGATACCATGGTTCCGCTTGGACCCGACAAGACGATCATCGAATTTCGGGGTCTCGGTATCAAAAAGGACACGCCTGAGCAACGAGCCGAGCGGCTCCGGGATCACAACGCGGTGTGGGGGCCGTTTGGGCGCAACGTTCCTGAAGACCAGATCGCCGTCGTCGGTCAAATGATGGCCCTTAAAACCGGACGGAACAGCTCATACATCCTTCACGGCCGCGAAGAACACTCAGCGCACGACGATATTTGTCTACGGCATTTCTACAGCGAATGGAGCAAACGCATGGACCGCAGCGCAGCGGACCCATTCGACGCACGAGTGGCGGTAGCCGCCGAATAGTCGCCTGGACTCCCGCCCGGATTTAAGATCGAAACATTGAGGACAACAAAAGATGGCAACGACAAAGACCGCGGCGAAAAAACCACGCACCAAATCGGCTGCGGCGGCCAAATCCGCCAGCAAAAAGGCACATTCATCGGGGTTCGAGACCCTGGTTGAACGCGAGAAAGCGGTCCGAGAGCTCATTGCGCGCACCTGTCTCACGATGGACGATTACGACTTCAACGGCTATCTCGATCTCTGCCATCCTGACTTCCGTTACCTGATCACGACCTATAGTCCGGAATTGCGCAAGGACATCACCTGGCTCGATCACAATAAGGACGGCATGAAGACATTGCTCGATGTGCTGCCCCTACATGCCAGCGATCATTTTCTGCGCCTGACGATGTCCCGGCACCTCAGCGTCTACACGATCGATTACAGCGACAACGATACGCGGCCGGCCGTGGTGTCCGGCCTACAGGTGTTCAATACGGCTAAGGACGGTGGCGTCACCGAGCTTCTGGGCGTGGCGAAGTACCGCGACACGGTTGCGCTGGAAGGCGGCAAGGCCACGTTGCTGAGCCGCGAGGTCCGGCTGGACACCCGCATGCTCGGCGAGACCGGCTCTCTGATCCCCTTCTAATCGATTTGCCTGGAACGCCCGAAGACAGGGCGTGTAGGACGTCAGAGCCCTGAATCGAATTGTGCCGCCGACGGACTGGCGTATCCGCTCAATTCGCACAATGTCTGGGTCCAACATTCCGACACATATTGAGTGTCAGATGACCAACGTGCTGGCCCCGATTCCGACGAGAAGCCAGAGTACGAATCGCCGGTACTGCGCGTCGGAAGCACGGCGGAATAGCAACGCACCGGCCCGTACACCTGCGCTGTAGGGGATGAGGAGGAACAGCATCAGGAAAAAGGTCGAAATGCTGACCGCACCGGCCACGATCAACCCTCCTGCCATGAGAGTTGCCAGCACGTAACTCGTCGTGAAGATATTGGCCCGCGTCCTCACGGCATCATCCAACCAGGAGACGAAATAGAGGCTCACCACGCCGCCGCCGCCTGACCCAAACCCGCTAATAAGGCCGCTGACCCCACCAACGAGCACGTGGGTCAGCCGGTTGCGCGGTCCGCTGTATGTCCACCCGGACATCATGATCAACGCGAATACGATGACCAGTGCCCCGATGATGCGCCGGGCAATCTCGGGATCGCTCGAAAGCAACAAGTACGTCCCAGTGGGTGCGCCGATGAACGCGGCCGCGATCGTCAATCCGACCGAGCGCCAGTCGGCGTTGCGCAAACCGTTGGGTACGAGTTGAGTTGCGCCGATCGTCACGGACATGCCTACGATCGCCACTGCCGCCGGCAACCCATAAACGAGAGCCAACAGCGGCACCATGGTGAGGCCACCACCGAATCCTCCAAACCCGTAAATGAGGCCGCCAAGAACCGCGATACCCGATGCCAAGGCGAGTTCGACCGTGAGCAGATCGGCGAAAAAGTCGGGCGTCAACGAGGCCCGCTTTCACATATTACCAGGCGAACCGACGAGGTGTTCGGGCAGCTCAGTCTTTGAAGGAAGGATCAGCCCGCTCGGCACCTCGCATGAGGCCCGAAAAATCCCGCTCGGAGTGTTTGGCGCCCATACCCTCGAATTGCATGGCCGTGTGCTCGGCGACATCTTCCGGTACCTCAAGAACCTTGGCGCCCGTCGACATGGCGTCGATCTGCACCCGGCTGCAGGTCTCGAGATAGAACATCAATTGGACGTTATGGGCGACAGAGAGGCCGGTCGTGAGGAGGCCGTGATTCTGCAAAATCATCACGTAGTGCGGGCCAAGATCACGAATGAGACGTTCTCCTTCGCCGAGGTCATGGGCGATACCTTCAAACGCGTGGTAGCCGATTCGGTTGTGAAAACGGCACGACTGTTGATCGATCGTCATCAGCCCACAATCCAACGCGGATATTGCCATGCCGGCCCGCGTATGCGTGTGCATCACTGAATTCAGGTCAGGCCGGCCGGCCAGCAAGCCACTATGGATCGTGAATCCAGCCTGGTTGACCTTGTAATCGGATTCGCTGAGTTGGTTTCCGTCAAAGTCTACCTTTATCAGACTCGACGCCGTGATCTCGTCAAAGAACACGCCATGTGGATTGAGGAGGAATGTGCCCTCCTCTCCAGGCACGCGGGCGGATATGTGAGAGGCCCCCAGGTACGTCCACCCTTGCAAGTAGGCAATTCGGTAAGCCGCAGCCAGTTGAACGCGCGTCTCCCATTCCGATTCCGACACACTATCGCGAATGGATTTTGATGTTTGAACGGCCTGAATTGACATGCCTGTCCTCCTCTGAATATTGACTCCTCTCGACCGCGATAGCCGCGGACGAGAGCGCGTGCAACGCAATTAGCCAGCGTCTGAATACCCCTCAAATCCGACTATAGCATACCCAATTATCCGCGATGAATGGAGCCTGGCCAACGCTGCCTCAGTTGTAGGGGATATCGGCGCCACCGGTGACATTGAAATTCGCGCCCGTGATGAAGCTGCCGGCATCCGAACACAATAGGAGTGCCGCGCCGACGAGGTCTTCTGGCTGTCCCGCTCGACCCATCGGGCTTATCCGCTCAATCATCGCTTCCCAATCAGCGCGGTTCTCTCTCCGGAAACGGTTGCGATCGGTCTCTATCAGACCCGGCGATAGGTTATTGATCGTGACACCGGTCTTCACATACTTGCGGGACAGATTCATCACCAGATTGTATTGCGCGCTCTTGAGCCCGGCGTAGACGGCAAGCTCAATGGTGGGATTGGCTTGGTTGATACTGCCGAGCGTCAGCACCCGGCCCCAGCCGCGCTCGGCCATCGACGGCATCGCCCGCTGGAGAAGCTGGATCGGCACGCGGTAGTTCATGCGACATTGCAGGTCGATTTGCTCGGGCGTCACATCCTCGAAGGGGCTGACGATCTGGATATTGGCGTTGCTGACGAGAATGTCGACGCGTCCGAGAGCATCAACCGCCCGGTCGTAGACATCGAGAATCGCCCCGTCCACGGAAACATCCCCTTCGATCGCGAAAGCCTTCACGCCATGGGATTGCGCTTCATCGACGAATTGCTGCGCGGCGTCCGGAATTCCGATTTCCGCGTCGAACGACGAGATATGGTTGATCGCGACATCGGCACCATGTTCCGCCAACGCCATGGCGATGGCACGCCCGATCCCCCGGCTGGCCCCTGTCACAAGGGCCGTGCGCCCCGCGATACTGAATCGATCGTCCATTCCTTCCTCCTCATTTTGCAACCCTAAATGAGTCCCAATATGCCACACTGTACTAGAGGGTATTGGACGGCTTAAGTCATTCGGTTGCTAAGCTATACATTTGATTGCATTTAAATTGTGCAAATTCACAATTTGTGTTTCACCGGCACCTTAGAGAGACAGAGTGAAAGAGTGACGTGCCGGCAAATTCGGGGGACGAGACCATGGCAAGACCGGGATCAATCAAGAAGCAACCGGAAGGCGGGACGCTCATTGAGGCCAATGAGGCTGCCCTGATTGTTGGTGAAGATGGAGAATTGAGATTGGTCCTACCCGACTATGAAGACGACAACGACATTCCGCCGGGCGCGCTCCTTCTTGCCGCGGTGCTGGTCCGGTCCGAGGACGATGACTGGGTCAACGAGATGTCGGCGTTCCTTTTGGAACGCTATTCTGACGAGGAAGAAAGCGGTCCGCTAATTCAGTAGCGGCTCCACCGCCCGTTATCTTTTGGCTGAGCCAAGCTTGCACGGATCTCCATCGTTACGGCAGCTCCGACTCGCTCTGTATAGCCGTCTCCAGGTGATAAACTAACAACTCAGCGATTGATTGCAGCTGCAGATGAAGGGAGCGGGAGCCCATGGCGCTCATCAGCTACTTGACAAAAATCCAGTTCGACCACGGCGCCATCAGTTTGCTCGACGAGGAACTCAAGATCCTTGGCGTGGAACGACCCATGATCGTGACCGATCAGGGCGTGCGTGCAGCAGGCTTGCTCGAGCCCATCTTCCGAGCAAATGCCGAAGGCGCGGAGTTAACGATCTTTGATGAGACGCCCGGGAACCCGACGGAAGAGGCGGTTGAAGCGGCGCTTAAACGGTACAAGGAGAGCGGGTGTGATGGATTGATCGCGGTGGGAGGTGGATCATCGCTCGATCTCGCCAAAGCGGTCGCGCTGCTGGCGACTCACGCGCCACCGCTCGAACAATATGCAGTCATCCTGGGTGGGCTGGACAAAATCTCTCCGGACGTCGCGCCCCTGATTGCCGTTCCGACGACCGCGGGCACGGGCAGCGAAGTTGGACGGGCCGCGCTCATCACGCTTCGGGACGGGCGGAAGCTCGCATTCCTCGGCCCCAACATGATTCCCAACGTCGCCATCTGTGATCCTGACATGACCCTCGGCCTTCCGCCCGGCCTTACCGCCGCAACGGGCATGGATGCCCTCACCCACTGCATCGAGACGTTCTTATCCCCGCGCGAGAACCCGCCCGCGGATGCAATCGCTCTCGATGGCGTCGGACGGGCCATGAAGTTTCTCGAACGTGCCGTAAAAGACGGCACGGACCGCGAGGCGCGCTGGAATATGATGATGGCATCACTCCAAGGTGGCATGACATTCCAGAAGGGTCTCGGCGCCGTGCATGCGATGTCCCATCCGTTGGGCGGATTGGCCGAGCCCGTACTCCATCATGGGACGTTGAACGCTGTCATTCTGCCGGCGGTGCTTCGGTTCAATGCCGGACACACGGGAGATAAATACGATAAGCTACGCCCAGTCATGGGGCTGGCACCGGGTGCCGACGTGGCAAAGTCGATCGAGGAACTCAATCAACGCCTGGATCTGCCATCAAACCTGCGCGAGATGGGGGTATCCGACGACGTACTTCCGCGCATGGTCAAGGGGGCGGTGGCCGATCACAGCACGGCGTCCAACCCACGCCCCGCAGACGCAAAAGATTACGAGAGCCTGTTTGCCGAAGCCATGAACTGAGGCAAGGCCACACAACTCAAGAAGCTTACTAGGGGAGGAAAGACACGATGGCGGCTACTCTGGGATTCATCGGACTCGGCAGCATGGGGCTGCCGATGACGCAGCATCTACTGAAGGCAGGGCACAAGGTCGTCGTCTACGACTTAAACGCCGACGCCGTGAAAGCAGCGGTTGCGGACGGCGCGGAGGCCGGGACTTCATCGGCAGACGTGGCGTCGCGCGCCGAAATTGTGTTCGCGTGCGTGAACACGTCCCAGGCCCTAATCGATGTCGTGCTCGGTGAGGACGGCGCATGTCATGGGGACCAACTGCGCATTTTCGTCGACCTTTCGACTACGGGTCCACCAACGGAATTGAAAGTTGCCGCCGGTCTCGAAGGCACTAGCATCACACTCGTCGACTCTCCAATCAGTGGCGGCAAACGCGGCGCGATAGCCGGCACTCTCGCCGTCATGATGTCGGGACCCGACGCCGCGTGTGAAGAGGTCAAGCCACTCGTCAGGACGTTCGGCAAGAGCGTTTTCCGTATCGGCGATAAGGCGGGGCAAGCACAGACCATGAAGATCGCCAACACACTGATGGCGAGTACCGCGTCTGCCGTCACTGCGGAAGTGCTGGTCATGGGCGTCAAAGCCGGGCTCGATCCGAATTTGATGATCGACGTGTTCAACACCAGTACCGCCCGCAACTCGGCGACGGCCGAGAAATTCCCGGCCGCCGTGCTGCCGCGGACCTTCGATTTGGGATCGATGCACGCCATCGTGCTGAAGGATCTCAACCTGTATCTCGAGGCGGCCAAGGCCGTCGATGCACCGATGATTCTCGGACCCGCGGTCGTCGACATGTGGGAGCAAAGCATGACTGCCAACGGCGAGACGGCCGACAACTCAACCATCGTGAAGTTCATGGAATCGAAAGCAGGCGTTATCGTGGGATCTGAATAACAAGTCCGCGTCGCCTCAGTTGTGCACTTTGGCTTGAACCCTCTTCTGGGGGGCGTTGACGTTTGTGCGAAGAAGTATCACCGGAACGCGACCCGTAGCCTCCCCTGATGAATTTCCCGCTGGATGATCTGCTTACAGTTGAATCCCTGATCGCCGTCATCGTTGCGGTGGTGGCTGGCGTTACGCGTGGATTCACGGGATTCGGTTCGTCGCTGATCATGGCGCCCGTTTATGCATTGATGTACGGACCGGTGGTAACCGTAGCTACGGTGCTGTTGCTGGAAGTTGCCGTGTCGGTGGACTCATTCACGCGCATCGCGAAGATCATTCCATGGCGCATCATGATTCCCATGTGGATCATGGCGTGGCTCGCGATTCCCCTGGGAACGTGGATTTTGTTTGTCGCAGATGCAGAAATCCTGCGCCGGGTGATCTCCGCGATCGTCGCGGGTCTCGCCGTCCTGCTGATGATTGGCTGGCGCTACCACGGGCCTCAGAGACTCATTACGAACCTTGGTGTGGGGACCATGAGTGGTGCGCTGAACGCATCAACCAGCCTGGGCGGCCCGCCGCTGATTTTCTATCTCCTGTCGGGACCGAGTACGACGGCCGCCGCACGCGCCGGCATGATCGCAAACGTGTTCATCGTCAGCATACCAACCGTGTCTTACCTGGTCCTGAGTGGAGCCTTGGATTCATTCGCCCTGTGGCGCACGGCCGCGCTTTTCCCGTTTTTTCTGGTCGCGACCCAAATCGGCAACCGAATGTTTCACGCGTCCGGGGAGAAGACCTACCGCCGCGCCTCATCGTGGCTTCTGTTAGTCGTCGCGGTCGGCACTTTTTTTGCGTGACGCGCATTGGCTTTGCGTGACGGATTCTGGCGCTGCGTAACGAATTCTGATGGTCCTGTAAGCCGCTCGGCCGGTTGAAATGCCTCGCACGAGTCGACATCATCACGGACCCAAGCACTCGCAACCACCTTTGAGGGGGAGTTTGTCCATGGCAGCTCGGAAGAAGGGAACGCGGGAAACCAAGAAAAGCCGTGCCGCGAAGATTCGTGCCCGCCTCGATCATCCGGTGGTCGATGCAGACGGACACATGCTTGAGTACGCGCCAGTCTTTCTGGATTTTCTGAAGCAAGTGGCGGGGCCGGATACGGTCAAGCGCTACGCATCCCACTCCAAAAAC
>Ga0114999_10000701_pt1 | contig 49094 bp, 40 predicted proteins | sample ArcticOcean_MG_C_3_FD_89820 | JGI IMG/M metagenome (GOLD analysis project Ga0114999, IMG submission 89820) | Marine microbial communities from western Arctic Ocean - ArcticOcean_MG_CB8_126 | ecosystem: Environmental > Aquatic > Marine > Oceanic | place: Arctic Ocean: Canada Basin | collected...
ATTGTCCCCGATCGGGTGCATGTGCTCTACAACGGGCACATTGTCCGCAGCGGCGATAAGGGGTTGGCTTTAGAGCTGGATGAAAAAGGATATGACTGGGTAACAAATGATCTCGCCGCCACTGCTTAAGCCGAGAGCGCGAAAGCTAAACAGTGAAGATTTATAATAACACTTAAAACCACATCAAATGGCAACAACATCAACGATAGACATCGATCGAGAAAAAGGAAATTTTCATTACGACACCCAATATAATTATGATGCAGGCACTGGGCTGAATGAGAATACCGTTCGTTATATTTCAGATGTCAAAGGTGAAGACAAATGGCTGCTCGATTTTCGTTTAAAGGCCCTCAAAATATTTGAGAGCAAAGCACTGCCAACCCACTGGGCATCACAGGATCTGGAGAATATCGATTTTGATAAGATCCGCTATTATCTTGCCACAGGTCAGAAACCCAGTCGATCCTGGGATGAAGTTCCCGACGACGTAAAAGAAACTTTTGAACGTTTGGGCATTCCCGAACAGGAACGTAAGTTTCTCGCTGGTGTGGAAGCGCAGTTTGACAGCGAAGCCGCCTACTCTAATACTAAGGAAGCACTGGCAAAAGAGGGTGTCATTTTTATAGGATCCACAGAGGGATTAAAAGAACACCCGGAGATTTTCAGAAAATGGTTCGGTAAAGTTATCCCGACTGGGGACAACAAGTTCAGCGCCCTTAACAGTGCGGTATTCAGCGGAGGTAGTTTTATTTATATACCTCCCGGGGTGAAAGTTCGCCAACCACTACAGGCTTATTTCCGCATCAATGCCGAAAACTTCGGTCAGTTCGAACGCACCCTGATCATTGCTGACGAAGGCGCCGAAGTCACCTATATGGAGGGCTGCACAGCCCCAAAATTCGAGACGACCACACTACACAGCGCGGTGGTAGAGCTTATCGCGATGAAGGGTGCGAAAATACAGTATATTACGGTGCAGAACTGGTCCAATAATGTTTTCAACCTTGTCACCAAGCGCGGCATGGCGATGGAAGAAGCTGAAATCAAATGGATCGATTGCAACATAGGCAGCCGTCTCACCATGAAGTACCCCGCGGTTATCCTCAAAGGGGAAAAGAGCCGGGGCGAAGTGCTTTCAATTGCCTTAGCCAACGACGGGCAACACCAGGATACCGGCGCAAAAATGATTCACGCGGCGGACGAAACCACCTCAAACATTATCGCCAAGAGTATCAGCGTCGGAACGGGGCGCTCTTCCTACCGGGGGTTTGTCAATATACCCAAGCACTTGAAGAATTGTAAGAACAACACGGAGTGTGACGCCTTACTCATCAACAGCAATAGCCGCACGGATACTTATCCCGCGATTTCGGTGAGAGGGGACGGTAATTCAGTGCAGCACGAAGCGAGCGTCTCCAAGGTGAGTGCCGAACAGATCTTTTATATGATGCAGCGCGGCTTGTCTGAAGGTGAAGCGATGAGCCTCAGTGTTAACGGCTTTGTCAACGATCTAATCAGCCAGTTTCCGATGGAATACAGCGTGGAACTCAAACGCCTCATTGACATGGAAATGGAAGGGTCCGTCGGATAAACCTGCCGGAGGCGGGAGTGTGACGACAGAATATTAAAAGTTAAAATATAGAGGTGGGAATATATGATTGAGGCCAGAACAGCTGATCTCACAGGACTTAAAGACAATTCCGTCGAGGTGACGAACGAAGAAACTTTCGCCAATCATCTGGATCGTATTGATGGCGTACCTGCATGGCTTCTGGATCTCAAGCGTGAATCGTGGAAAGATTTTGTCACTGCACACATGCCCAAACGTACCGAGGATGCCTGGCGTTTTTCTAATACCGAAAGTCTGAATCTAGATAACTATCACCAGGTAAGTGATATAAATTCTAGTGAGGAAGAATCACTGAAGGAACAATCCGATCAGCTAAACTCAATCTCCGGCAAAATCACTTTCGCTGACGACCATCAATGTGGGGGTGTAGAATTCAGCGCAGAGTTGAAAGAAAAAGGTGTGATCTGGACAACATTAGAAGATGCCTTCTTCAATCACAGTGATATTGTAAAAAAATATTTCACGGGAAAATTGCCAAACCTGGGTGCGGAAAAATTCGGTTCACTCCATCACGCGCTTTCGGCAAACGGCACCTTTCTCTATATTCCTCGGGGTGTCGAAATCGAATTCCCTTTTGCCACCTATAATTGGACATCTACGCAGGATATGGCAGTGTTCCCGCACACGATAATCATCGCGGAAGATAATGCTAAAGTAAGTTTCGTGAACTTTTTTAAAAGCATGAAACCAGATACACGCAACCTGGCTATTTCCTGTTCGAATATTTATGCCGGAAATGGCAGTCAAATTTCATACGCGGCGGTTCAGGATTGGAACCTGAAAACCCAGAGCTACCATCTCAACACCGCGAATGCCAATCGTGACGCTAATATTAAAAGTATAAATATCAATGTCGGTTCTGCCTATATGCGCCACGAGCATCACACCCGGATGCTTGGTTCAGGGAGCAAAGTTGATACATATTCTTTGAGTGCAACCAGCGGCGAACAGGAGTTTGATCAGCGCAGCTTGCAAACACATTCCGCCCCTCACACTGTTTCCGATCTTCTTTTCAAAAACACGCTCCTGGATCATTCACGCACTATCTTTTCCGGACTTATTCGCGTCGACGAAAATGCCCAAAAAACCGACGCTTATCAGACTAATCGCAACCTGCTCCTCAGCGATGTCGCGGAAGCTAACTCCCTGCCCGGTCTTGAAATACTGGCAGACGACGTCAAGTGCAGTCACGGCGCGACAACCGGTCGGCTTGATCAGAATCAGCTTTTCTACATGCTCTCGCGCGGAATCCCCAAAAGGACCGCACAACAACTTATGGTTTTTGGTTTTTTCGAAGAAATTATTGATAAGTTCGATAACCAGGAACTCGCGAATAATGTTCGGGGTATCATACGCAGTAAACTTCACAAATAATAAAGTCTTTTCGAATCGATAATCTTCATGGCTAGAGAAGAAGAGAGAATCATTTCCCGCGACTGTCAGGCTACAGTTGTTCCCTCAGGAGAAGCGGTAACCCTTCCCAAAGGGAGCAAGGTCAATATTACTCATCGGCTAGGTGGTAACTTTACTGTGGTCTGGGACTACGGTATGGCCCGAATAGAACGTGAAAATGTCGATGCGCTGGGCGAAGAGGTGCAAACGAAACCGGATCAAACCAACCGAAGCATAGAGCACCAGGGACCGCCTGATGAGTCAGCGATCTGGGAACAGTTAAAAACCGTATTCGATCCGGAAATACCGATTAATATCGTCGATCTAGGGCTGGTATATTCTATGAATGTAAAGGAAGAAGAAAACAAGATTTATAATGTCAATGTAACGATGACACTCACTGCCCCCGGCTGCGGGATGGGACCGGTGATTGCAGAGGATGCTAAAAGTAAAATGTGCGATGTCCCCGGTGTAGGTGATGCGCATGTTGAACTGGTATGGGATCCGCCCTGGAACCAGGACATGATCAGCGAAGAGGGTAAAATGGAGCTCGGGCTGATTTGAATTAGTTCCGCTTCGCGTTAAAACTTAACTGCGGTTATCGATTCTCTCTCGCGTATCCCAGGGATGCGGGGGATATTTTTCCCGCTGCTTATTCAAATCCCTTTCATAAGGTTCTGCAATGATCGCCTCTTTCGGTGCCGGAACCTCTCCTTTAAGTAGGGGATCATTGGTCTTTTGCATCCATTGATCGAGGCGCTCCCGCATCTCCATGAGTATCTCGGCATAGACTTGATCATCTGCCAGATTATTCACTTCGTTAGGATCGATAACGAGATCGTATATCTCCTCATTCATCTCTGATCGATCCTCCCACCCGTGTTTAAGTAAGAAGTCTCTAGACAAACTGGAATCTACATTAATGACATATTTTTTGGGGTAATCGCTGAAATGGCGTATGTATTTCCACCTCGTGGTCCTCAATGACCGCATCGGCTGATAACCGGCGTGGTAATTGATTTCGGCAAAGATCTCGTTATTAATTTCATCTTTTTCATTCCGCATGAGTGGCATTAACGAATGCCCTTCCAGCCAGTCGGGGGGTTCGATAGCAAGCAACTCACAAAGGGTCGGGTAAATATCGATCTGCGAGACAAGCGCATCGCAGACTTTTCCGCCCTGAAATCCACCGGGGCCTCGCATGATCAGCATGACCCCTGTCCCGTGGTCATTGAGATTGCACTTCATGTTCGGAAATGCCAATCCGTGATCCGTAGTACATATAACCAATGTGTTCTCTGCCAATCCGCAGTCATCGAGTGTTTTAAGGATCGCACCTATGTTATTATCGAGGATTCTCGCGCTCGCTTTATAAGCGGCCATGTCTTCCCGTATCTCAGGGGTGTCAGGAAGGGGTGACGGGGGCATACAGTAAAGCGGATTTTCCTCAGCACCGGGCGAAGGAAACTCTCGGTGCGTTTCGGGAAACCCTACGGTCAGGAAAAAAGGCTGAGCAGGTGTATTATTTAAAAAATCCCGAACATTATTTGTCGTGTCCGAAGATACATCCGACTGTGGACATGATGCCGCTCGCTTCTTAGCCTCAACAATCCGATCGTACCCGAGCAATTCGGGTTCAAGGTGTAGATGTTGAACCCCATATAAAGCGGTATAATAATTGTGTGCGCGAAGTGTATGGGCGAGGTGTTTATCCGTATCCCGCAAATAGAAACCGAGATTCGCTAAACCTAATTGACCGCAACTGTGTGGACATTGGCCAGTGAGAAGCGCCGCTCGACTCGGTGAACACGTTGGGGCGGCGCAATAAGCTTGTCTGAAAACAACAGCCTCTTCTGCCAGGCGTTGAATATTTGGCGTGTGCACTGCGTGTCCATACGGCTGCACATAGCGACCTGTATCGTGCGAGTGTATATATAATATGTTAGGGCGTCTCATATACTCTGATTAGCTATTATAGTTGCCCGGTCTCACGATACAGATTGAAGAGTAACTGCGACGCCCATACCACCACCTACACAGAGTGTGGCCAGACCCTTTGCAGTATTTCCCGTATGAATACGGTGAGCAAGGTGGGTGGCCAGGCGGGCACCACTCGCACCGACCGGATGGCCAAGCGCAATAGCCCCACCCTCCTGGTTCACTTTTTCCCGATCCAGATTTAATTCTTTTATACAGGCCAGGGTCTGCACGGCAAAAGCTTCATTTATTTCGATCGTATCAAATTGATCTACTTCGTATCCGTTTTGCTCACACAATTTACGCGTGGCATACACCGGGCCAAGTCCCATGTATTGAGGATCGCAGCCAACCGAAGCCCAGGCGCCTACCTCGGCGAGCGGGACCCAGTTATGTTCACTTAACGCCTCCTCATTACAAACGACTAGGATAGCTGCCCCATCATTAATTCCTGAGGCGTTACCAGCGGTAACACTTCCATTTTTATCGAAGACCGGCTTCAATGTCGCCAGGTGTTCCAGTGTCGTCTCCGGTCGCGGATGTTCATCGCGGTCGAGCTCATCCATTGTGATCATCTCCGCATCAAAGTGACCAGCACTCGCCGCTTCGGCATATCGCCTTTGACTGGCTTCGGCAAAAGTATCCTGTTCCGAACGGCTGATATCATATTCATTCGCGAGACGTTCTGCGGTCATGCCCATGTGTTGATGATCAAAGCTGTCAACCAGTCCGTCGCGCAAGATAGAGTCAACTACAGCCCCATCCCCTAGTTTATAACCTTGGCGCGCGCGCTCGAGTAAATAAGGCGCATTAGACATCGATTCCGTTCCGCCGCATAGAACGACGGAGGCTTCACCTGTTTTAATCGCCTGTGCCGCAAGGACTACAGACCAAAGACCGGAAGCACACATCATGTTTACCGTAAATGCAGTGCGTTCGACCGGCACGCCCAACTTGACACTGATCTGACGGGCAATATTCATCCCCTGACCCGCGCTCAGGATATTACCGACAATGGCTAAATCAATAACTGCAGGGTCGATTCCGGAAAGTGCATTTTCTCCAGCCGCAACGGCCAGATCAACCGCCGAATACCGTGAAAGTTTTCCAAGAAAACACCCCTGCGGCGTGCGTTTTGCTGCAACAATAAAAAAACGGCTCATCTCTGGATCTTAAGTAAAAATATTAAAGCTGTTCCTTTGATCCCTTGCTTACACTCTCAGAGTTCCAGCCATTTGCTCCTCGATAAAAATCTGGTAAGTTTTCGCCAGCCCTTCTTCGAGCGAGATTTGCGGCTGCCAGCCGGTGGCGAAAATTTGTTTGCTATCGAGCAACTTTCGCGGTGTGCCGTCCGGCTTTGAAGGGTCGAAATTTATTTCCCCATTATAATCGACTATTTTTTTTATCAGCTCCGCAACTTCGATTATCGTTACGTCCCCACCGAAACCGATGTTTATCCAGTCAGGTGGATCATCGAGCTGTAAAAGATGTAAGACGCCAGTCGCCAGATCGTCGACATGAAGAAACTCCCGACGCGCCTGTCCCGTTCCCCAGATGGTAACTGACGGTTGTCCCTCTTCTTTAGCTTCGTGAAACCGCCGGATCAGGGCGGGTAATACGTGGCTATTTTCAGGATGATAATTATCTCCTGGACCATAGAGATTGGTCGGCATGGCTGAATAAAATAAAACCCCGTATTGCTTGCGGTAATATTGACAGAGTTTGAGACTCGCGATTTTAGCTATGGCGTAAGCCTCATTCGTAGATTCGAGGGCACTCGAAAGCAGACATTCTTCAGGCATCGGTTGCGGCGCTGAGCGAGGATAAATGCAGGAACTCCCAAGGAAAAGCAGTCGGCTCACTCCACTTTTATAAGCGGCGTGAATCGTATTTAAGGCGATGGCGAGATTCTCATAAATAAAGTCCGCAGGATAGGTAATGTTCGCGTGAATACCCCCTACTTTTGCCGCGGCAACAATTACGGTATCAGGGTTTTCATTCCTGAAAAATTCATCGACTGCGGAATTGTCACACAGGTTCAGCTCATCACGCGTGCGCAATATCAGGTTGTTAAAACCCCTATCGCGCATCTGTCTCACGATGGCTGATCCCACCATGCCTCGATGCCCCGAGACATATATTTTATCACTCATTTTTAGCTGGTCACGGCTTCTTGATAGGCCTTTTCATTTTTAGCCATCTCCAAATCGGCATCGACCATGATTCTGACAAGCTCCTTGAATTTGACCTTGGGTTCCCAATTGAGCTGCTTTTTAGCTTTGGCCGGATCGCCTTTCAATAGATTCACTTCGGACGGTCGCTCATAACGATTATCATATTCAACGTATTTTTCCCAATCGAGATCGACGCGAGAAAAAGCTTCCACACAAAAATCTTTTACACTGTGAGTCTCATTCGTGGCGATTACGTAATCGTCAGGGTCATCCTGTTGTAGCATTATCCACATGGCTTCGACAAACTCGGGAGCGTAACCCCAGTCACGTTGGGCATCAAGATTTCCGAGATAAAGTTTTTCTTGTAAACCTACTTTTATTCGCGCCGCAGCTTGCGTAATCTTTCGCGTGACAAAAGTTTCCCCCCGGCGGGGAGATTCATGATTAAAGAGGATCCCATTGTTAGCATGCAGATTGTAAGATTCACGGTAATTGATGGTAAGCCAATAAGCAAAAACTTTTGCACAACCGTAAGGCGAACGCGGGTGGAAGGGTGTTGTTTCGGTTTGTGGAATTTCCGCAACTTCACCAAACATTTCGGAAGAAGAGGCTTGGTAATAACGTACACGACGTGCAAGGCCAGCTTCACGAACAGCCTCAAGAATTCGCACCGCGCTTAATCCGGTAACATTCCCCGTATACTCTGGAATGTCAAAAGATACGCGGACATGACTCTGCGCACCGAGATTGTAAATCTCCTCGGGTTTCAGATCGTAAAGGAGTTTAATCATTTGCACCGAATCCGATAAATCTCCGTAATGGAGAAATAGATGCGTTCCGAGTAGATGGGGGTCTCGGTAGAGATGATCGATACGGGAGGTATTGAAAGTCGAAGAGCGCCGGATGACACCATGGACTTCATAACCTTTCTTCAGTAGCAATTCAGCCAAATAGGAACCATCTTGGCCGGTAATTCCAGTGATCAGGGCACGTGTCATAATTAATGTGATTATCCAGGCGTTAAGGGATTAAAGAATCTCAGACTGTGTAATATCTGCTTCCTCCTGACAACTTATTTGTTACATATACGCTATAAAACTCATTACATCACATCCGTGGTGGCCCGCGCACTTGTTATTGATAAATTAAATTCTAAGTTTCAAACGGGTCGAGAAGTGTCTCTCGCCAATGATTCTGTAACTCGACCCTATCCCAATCCAGAATGTATGAATTATGATGTCCTTCAATATCCCTCATCAATTTACTGCGCTTATATGCACGCGTGTTTTTAGGCGGCTCTAATTTGGAATTAACCGCATCGTCCGGTTCCCAGATTCCATCGCGATTGGCTAACGCCAGACCGAGGCTTTGCGTCGGGTCTACATTATGATATTCTATATCTTGTGCTTTCAGCCAGGGATCATCCCAGTTCAGATTTTCATTGGCCATGAATTGTTCCAGCAGGTACTGCTTCGTTACCCAATCCAGGTCACCAATCAGTTCCGTGCAATCACTCGCCAGACCGTCCAGAACTTTTTTCCAAATATTGAGAATGGCATCGGACTCCGGATCCCGGGTTCGATAGTTATGATCAGCGCTCTCCCAGTATTTATAAAGCAATTCGACCGCGTCCATCTCTCCGCCGTTACGGGTAATAACATTCCACGGCGGCTTCAATCGACGATTTAATAAGTGTAATGAACCGACCGCGTCTTCTAATTCGATCTCCGGCATCGCATCATCTTCGAGAAGATCAAGAACGAGTGATGAGGCGCCGACCTTGAGAAATAGATTCGCGGGTAAAACATTGGTGTCGCTGTGCAGTAAATGAAGACGTCGATATTTTCTCGGATCAGCGAGCGGTTCATCTCGGGTATTGATGATGGCGCGGTTGTGCTGCACCCATTGAAAGAAATCGTTATGAATGTAATCCGCGCGCTGACTGAGTTGATAGGGTGCATTGTCATTTAATCCACTGCCGGTTTCGTAAATGCTCCCCTCGCTGGCAGAACCAACACGACCAGACCCCGCGAAGAGCACGCGCATTGACTGAAAGGCCAGCAGTGAGAGCACGTTTTTTTCTGACAATGGTGCATTGCGATCCATGCTATAATTCTCATGACACCCAAATGTCGCTCCAGTGTAGTGATCAATGTTATTGCGGAAAAATTTAACTTTTCCGTTATAGCCAAGATCGTCTACGGCTTCGACAATGAGTAGATCGCCCGCCCGGTCGTAAAGAACGGTATCAACAGCACTCGCGCATTCCGGGGTGCAATACTCAATATGACCCATATCGACATAGATACGACCACCGTTAAATAAAAATCCCCCGTTCCCCACCGGCTCATCCCAATCCCGATCATGGGTGTCTATGAGGCCAAACCGGTTGTTATTGAAAAACCAGTCACGGATTTCAGGAATTACTCGCTCGGGTATTAGCGGTGGCTCGATAAGACAACCGTATTCTGTCTCCAAACCAATGATCCGGCGCAACATGCGATTGGGTTATAGATCTGATGTATCCAAAGATCGATAGTGGACATTCCCCTTGGCCTTGCGGTCCAGAAGGACAGCTTCAACAGTTTTTCCGGGTATGTTCAGAACCTTTTTCTTTGGCACTTTTAATCCATCATTAATATTGTCTTCATTTAGCGCTTTCCATGCAGTCAGACAGAGAGAAATTACACTCCCTAATTTATCGTCTTTATTAATCACCTCTCGCAACCACTCAGCGGCAATAGATTCGGTTCCCCATACGGGACTGGCTACGGCGATACCGGATGCGGAATACTCATGATTACCGTCAAATCGCAAACGTACGATTGCGTCTTTGCTCCGCGTTGGCCCCACTTCAGCAAGAATGGCTTCGATCATATTGGGGGGTGAAAATATCTGTTCAAAACTGTTTTTCAGTGCCGGGCTGAGGGCAAAGCTTACGAGGCGGCGCAGGGTTACATCATCTGATGAGCGATTAAACCCTTCGGTATGTGCCGCTTCAATCGCTGTCTGCCTGAGCTTTTCAATATCGACCGGATTCCCGAGCGCAGCTAATCCATGACGGTCGAAAATTTCAAATATTTTAGACTGTCCACTCCCAACGCCTAATAAGAGAACACCTTCCGGTCGAGAAAGAGCAAAAACCGGCGTGCCCTCCTTGATTTGATCGACGATATATTCTCGTCGATTCTGAATCGCTTCGAGCCAGCGATAGGGTTCTTCATGCATGATCAGTTCGCCTTCCAGTATTTCATCTGTTCGTTCGCGTCGAGAGAGCGCACACCGCTTTTGGAAAGCAGTTTAATCGTCGCAAATGATTTAGTCTCGGGCTTCACTCCACCTGTCGCGGCGTCAAATTCAGCTGCGGTTATCAGCAATCGATTAGCCAGATTTACGGATACCGGCAGATCCATATCCGCGGGCCTGGGATGTCCCCATTTTTCCAAATAGCTAAGCACGCTTTTGATATGACCGGAGCCAGATCCTGAAGCGGCATAGTTGGCCGCCTCAAAATTCGCACCCAGCGGATCGTAAAAGTAAATAGTGGGAGCTGCTTTATCTCCCTTGCTATCCTGTCCGGCAAAAAGGGGTGCAACCGCTCCCACACCTTGAAGGGTCATGGGAAGATTATCACGTAGAAGACGGGAAAGCGCGCGCACTTTAGCAGACAGGCTCATCGCTTGCAACTGGCTGCGACGGTAAAATTCAAACGCGGTGCGCAATGTTCTAGCCATCTCTAAAGCGATCGCCGGTGATCCCGCGATTGCCATGATCGACAGCTCATCAAGTTCAAGGATTTTCTCCGTGCAGTCAGAAAATATGACATTCCCGCTTGTCGCGCGATGGTCCCCCGCGAAAAGTACACCCTCCTTACAGTGAAAGGCAAATACGGTGGTCGCTTCAAGAGGCGACATCTGCTTACCCAACTGTTCAAGATGAGGAAATGGATGCTTGGGCAACAAAGATAAAAAGTCACCGTTCATTGCACGAGGATCACTCATTATCAAAAATGACTATTGGCCGGTGCGCTGGCGGTAGCGTTTTGCCTGGTCGGGATCAACCTTCTTCATTCGTTTCAGCAGGTCATCGGTATTCGGTTTTTTGACCTTCGGTTCCTTTGGCCCCTCGCCATCGCCGCCCCCACCGGGAGCGGGATTCATCGGTTTAACTTTTCTCGTGGGATCTGGCATAATATTAATTTGTCGTTTAAATAACACTCGCAAACGGTAGTTGCTCCAAATCTTCAGCACTGCGCGCTAATTTTATTAACTTTATTCCTTGATTAATAATACCTACATCAAATAGATCACGCAAATTAAGTTCAATCTTTTTTACATTCCCTTCGATCCGGACACAGTCCCATTGGGCGCTTATTATGCGTGAACCGAACTTTTCAATGCAGGCGCCTCTTATCGCCGCACGGGTGTCTCGGGGTGATATTATCGTATTGAGCATAAAATCTTCGGCCGCGTAAGGCAAAGACAGGGTCCCCTGCTCGAGTAAGGCGTAAAAAAGTCCTTCATTGTGATCGAGCCGGTGGTATTCTAGATCCAAACTCCTCAGCCACGCAGAATCATCACTAATTTTTTCCGTCTCGCGAAAAGATTCAATAAGTTTGTATTTTGCCGCCCAATCGAGCCGATCCGAAGTAGAGATCGGGTTATTCTCTAAATCATCGAGGATTTTCTCCCAAGCCTCAAATATTAGCAGCCAATCCCCTTGCATATTATCACCATATCGACGCGCCAGTTCCAGATAACGGCGCTGGACCTCAATCGCATTGCTCGTCCTACCATCGGCTAATCTTACTATCCATTTCCAATGCGGATCGCGGGATATAGACTTTAAGGCATGAAGTGGATCATCGAGTTGCGGGATCTCCTCAGATTTGGCCCCGTTTATTAAACAATTGATAACCAAGGCAGTCGTGCCGACTTTTAACCACGTGGCGTAAGGTGAAAGATTGGCATCACCTATAATCACGTGAAAGCGACGCCATTTATCTTCATCTGCATGAGGCTCATCTCGTGTGTTAATGATCGGCCGCCGCTGCATGGTATCAACGCTTTGCAGCTCAGAAAAAAAGTCGCTGCGCTGACTGATTTGAAAACCCGATTGCAGGTACTTATCTTCACTTTCCCAGCCGTATTTACCGGCCCCGCAAAATAGCTGACGCGTGACAAAAAAAGCCTGAATCCCCTGGGCGAGTGTCTCCCAGGGTAATGCGCGCGGGAGTAAATAATTCTCATGACAACCATAGCTGTGGCCCTGAAAATCGGTGTTATTCTTATAGAGCATTACGGGATTATCCGTTGTTTTATTAATGGCCTGCGCACAGTTCATGAGCAATTGATCGCCGATGTAATCCTGCTGTACCAGTTGCAGCAGTGTGCGACACTCGGGCGTACAATATTCCGGGTGAGCGTGATCATTATAAAACCGCGCGCCGTTGATTAAGACCAGATCGCTCTTTATTTCTCCAAAGGATAAGGTTCTCGCGGCATCCTGGGCAAAGTAGTTTGCTTCATCAAAATCCTGCTTCAATTCTTTTACCCGAAATCCTCGGGCGTCTTGATGGGGATCCTCATAATGGTAATCCCATCGCAATCGGATGCCGGATGCTTTCGCGCTTTTAACCAGAGCGATCGACTCGGCAACGACATCGATTCCCTCCGCATTCTGACGCGTTATGCCATATTCTGTTTCCAGACCGAAGTGTATATCCACCCTATACATTCAGCGCCAATTCTATACTGACGAGCCGTGACTTTCTCGCGTTTTTCTCCGATACGAATTGAGACTTACAATATTAGAAGGGTCAAAATCCGTTAATTTAAGCCAGTCTTCCGTCATATCGGTGGGAGGAAATAATTCATTTTCCTGATATTCTTTATCGAAGGCCTGGAGAAGATCCTCTGATCTTATGGGCGATGGCGTGTCACTGCCTTCTTTTATTGTTCTTTTAATCGCTATGCCCTTGGTCCGTTCGACGATGGCTGCAATCACCGCACCACTTGAGAGATCACCGCGATAAAGATGCTCTCGTTTGCCGCTGCGATAGGTAACTTCAAGAAACCGGTTGGATTCGCTCTTCGCATAGTGTGCATTTACAATGCCATCGATAAGCTTCTCCCGCGGCTCGGCCAAGGGCAGCGCTTCATCGAGATATATGCCGTAAATTTCCCGGGCTGCCTCGCTGTTAGGACGCTTAACCCCAACCTTCCGATCAATGCGACCGGGACGCAGGATCGCGGGATCGATGAGATCGGCACGATTCGATGCCAGGATGACAACCACATTATTCAACGCCTCAATCCCATCCATTTCCGCGCAAAACATCGGAACCAGTGTGGAGACAATACTGTTACCTGACCGAAACGCACCGCGCGTGCCTAAAATCGATTCTGCCTCATCGATAAACAGAAAAGCGAGCTGACCTTCAGAAGCTTTTTCTCGGCACTGTGCAAAGAGATCGCGGACCTGCCGTTCTGATTCGCCAAGCCACATATTAAGAATCTCCGGGCCTTTGACGTGTAGAAAAAATTCCTGTCGGTTTTCACCACTGTGCGCCAGAACCTGCTGTCTCAAGTTGTGAGCAGTTGCTTTACCCAATAGCGTCTTCCCGCAGCCAGGCGGACCATGAAGAAGGAAACCCTTTGGGGCCGGGTGGTTATATTGTTTAAAGAGATTAGCATGTAAATAAGGTAATTCAATAGAGTCGCGAATGGCCTCGATGGCTTCCTCCTGGCCACCGACAGCTTCCCAAGGCACAGGATCAACCGTGGCCAGGCTGCGTTCGATTCTTTTCGCCTGTCCGATAATTTCCACTACTACCTTTTGATTCGGATCAAGCCGCACATCCATACCTATTTTTAATTGCTCTTTATTGAGCAGGCTGGATCGGATAACCGTCATATCCGCCAGACCATGTTCTGATCCCACGCGGATACGCCCATCACTCATCAATTCCTGAATGCGGACAATGGGACCACTTTTGTCCAGACCGAAAGAATCGGTTATCGCAAAAGCTTCATTAAGGAGGACCCGCATTCCCGTTTCAAGAACCGCGTCAGGCAATGAAGGATCTACATTACACAAGTAATCTGTACCATTTGCACAGACCATGGCGCGGTCATGCCCAACTCGTTGAATAAGGGTCCCGAGGCGTAGTGCCGGTGCGCGTAGTTTATCGACTGCCTCACTTAATTGCTCGACCGCGTTACGCGCCTGGTCCTGGATTTCCTCCATTTCTTCAATGCGATCGCGAAGTAACTTAAATTCTATCCAGTCACTTGATTGAAGAAGTGGACTTTTCGCGATACGGTCGAAAAGTTGTAACGCAGAGAGACTGAAGGGATTCTCTTCTTCAATTGAATCCTCATCGAATTCCTTGTCCTGACCTAAGAGAGAATCATCCTCAGGCAAGGATTCATCTGCATCATTATTTTTTTTCACGCGAGCTCCAATACTATATTTTTAATTTAAAAACTCAAGTGCAACGGTAAGAAGAATACAATAATGCTCAAAGCGTAGATTTAATCATATATTCTCTTCCTCAGGTAGCGCATTTTAGAAAGAATTAATCGCTATTCCATTCTGTCGGCAATTTAAACTTGAATCAGCCCTTAATTACTTAGCTGTACTTTCGCTCCTTTGTATTCATAAAAGTCCGTCAATCCAGAAGCTACACTCTGTTCGAGTAACGGAATCGATCCAGTTCTATCACCACGCAACAGGCGAAGCTGCGCGGCATAAAAATAGGCTTCACATAGCTGACCTGCAATTTTCTCTTCATCATCTCCCTCATTTGCTTTTGCGAGCAGGGAATCTTCATCAATATCACCGAGAAAAAAATGGACTAAAGTTTTATACCAGGGATCAAAGTCTTCCCCATCTTTTGATCGGTGATGGAAATAGGTTTTCAATTCCGATTCTGCCAACCCCGGCTGCCCTAATTGTGTCTCCGCTAACCAGAGCCATAGTTGCGTGTAATTTCGCGCTTCCTGTTTAAGCTCAGTCTTCTGGCTCACTCGCATGTCATTCAGTGCTTTTTTTGATTTTCCCTGAGCATAGGAGATAAACCCTCGCATCAGCAGCGCTCCACTCGATCCGTTCGATGCTTTCACCGCCTTGTCAAATTCTTTTATCGCTCTCGCCAGATCGCCCATTTCAAGCAAGAGATTTCCACGCAGATAATAGGCGCAAGCGTAACCGGGAAACCGTTCGATCGCAAAAGTATAATCTTTCAAAGCTTCATCTAACTCCCCGTTTTTCATCTTTGCTTTTCCTCTCTCACAGAGATATTTAGGGTTATCCGGATTCAAAGCGATCGTCGCTGTGTAATCCACGATTGCCCCTGCATAATACTTTTCATCGAATTTTGTCTGTGCTCTCAAAGCGTAGGCCTTAGTATTTTCCGGGTCCACCCGAATAGCCTCAGAAAAGTCGGCGATAGCTCCTTCGGGATCATTCTTATCCATGCTCACAAGCCCTCGCTGAATATAGGCGGCCGACAATGTGGGATCAATTTGAATGGCGATAGTATAATCATCGCTTGCCGTATCGGGCTGCTTCATATTCTGCCGTGTAATGCCGCGATTGAGGTACGCTTCTGCATTTAAAGCATCCAGTCGAATCGCTTCATTGTAATCTAATAATGCCCCCTGGACATCACCCATATCCCGCATCTCATTCGCGCGTTGCACGTGGCGCGCTGATCGTTCTTCTTCAGATGCCGCATTTAAGCTTAGTTCACTTAATATCTGAATACATAGCAGACAGGCTGAGAGAATAAATGAGGGTAGCGATGATCGCATTTTTAGTGAAAATATTGTCACTTTACTGTTTCCTTGAATCTCATAGTCAAAAACCGATTCCAAGTGCAAAGATATTTTTCCCGTTAATCAATACATGAGATGCTGGCCCGGCCCCTGGTCCCTATTATCGGTTTGTCATAACTGCGTTTATTTCCACTCGTTCTCGGGATCAAAAATAATGGCACTCCGTAAATTAATATTCGCTGTTATAACATTGAAAGCCCAAGCTGTATTTATTCAAATCTATACATGGTTAAAATAACTGCAGAATACGAGGGTCAATTGCATTGTCAGGTGATTCATGGACCATCGGGATGCCATCTTCACACCGATGCCCCGGTTGATAATAAGGGGCGTGGTGAAAGCTTTTCCCCGACCGATCTCTGTGCCACCGCATTCGCAACCTGTATGGCGACTATTATGGGGATTCAGGCTGAGAAACTTGGAATCGACCTGAAAGGGATGAAGGTTGAAGTGACCAAGGAGATGTCCAACGATAAGCCGAGACGCATCGTGCGCCTGCCAGTCGAGTTTTGGGTCCCTGGTAAACTGACCGATGAACATAAAGCTGCTTTAATTCAAGCTGCTGAGACCTGCCCTGTCCATTACAGCCTGAACCCCGATATCGATAAGCCCATCTGTTTTCATTGGGTGGACGCCGACTGACCCATTTTTTATATAATGCCGACTAACATCCGCCTCTACTCGGCTTCAAGCTTTGAACAAGCCTGGGAGGAGGTGCTTGCACCCTGGTTTAAGCGTGAACTGCAAATAGCTTGTCATAACTCGCTTCCTTGTGCTGCTGTCGTTCCCTCACACGCGCTTACCAGTCTACTTAAAACACGTCTCGTTCATGCTCGTCTCCCTCTCTTCGCGATCCATCTCTGGACTCCGGAAGATCTGGGAAAGTATCTGCGTAAATGTTGTCTTCCCGGTAATAATATTGCCCTGCGTGAGGACCTTCGCCTGCTCATGGCCACGGCGGCCGATGATTTCCCCGAGTTTCCTGTCGCCGCGGCGATTGCTGCCGATCCAGATCAGCTCCTGAATGCTTATGACACCTTGCAGCATGCTGCCCAACCCAATGTGTCACTAAGAGGTGACATTGTGCGGAGAATCGTTTCCCGTTTTGAAGAATTGCTTCTTTTATCCGGGCTGTTAAGTGAACCACAAGCGAACCGTAAAATCGCAGAAGAGCCATCCAGGGATGCGTTGCACCTTTCATCCCTGCTTCTCTATGGTTTTGGGGCTCGCGAATGGCGACAGCGTTTTCTTTTAAAGGGCGCAATTAATTCCGCGAACAGAGTTTCATTCTGCATGCCAGAAAGTCGGTGTGAGAGTGAACGCTTATGGCAGGCGACATGGGAAGAAGACTACGGGGAAGCTGAGCTCATCTCGGGCGGAGAGCAACCTGATAACCCCTATAAAAGCAGGGCCCATAATCTTGAGATGGATCGGCTCGATGAAGAGACCTCAGGTAAAAGTACCATCCACTATCGCATGGCGGCGAATGTTAAGCTGGAAGCATTAGCGGTGGTAGCTCAGGGCGTAGATTATCTGCTGCAACCCACCTGTAATCGTCTCGGAATCGTCGTCCCCAGGGAATCTGCTTTGGCCCGTGAAGTGGCCGCTTGTTTAATCCGTTTTGAAATTCCGCATCACGATACGATAGGATTTTATCCGGTTCAGCCCGTAAAGCAGGCGCTGCTCAATTGTTGGGTAGAATTTCAAATGGATGCTCGATTATCGCAGATAATAAACTTTCTTCACCTTCGCCGTGAACACCAAATGATTAGCGCGGACGATGCTGCTAAAATTGAACGCTCGCTAAAAAAAACATTAGATACGGTAATCACTGATGACCTCAGAGTCATACGGGAATGGTTAATTGAGAGTGAACCTATGGGCGCGGGATTAACATTTCTCGAAGACTGGCCACAAATTCCCGCCAAAGCACCCTTCTCCCATTTTCTCTCTCTGGCCACTAAAGCCTTGATTTTTCTCGACTGGGATGAAAGAGCTGAATTCCTGACCCGGCATGCCGATGGATTGATACAGGCGCTCGATTACCCAATAGACCGCCGACATTTTCTTCAGTGGTTAATTGAAATAAATCGAACTCCGGGGCGAACGCGCCACCTCCTCGGCCGTCAGCCGCTAGCACCGCTCCAACTACTCGCCTATGAACAAATTCAGGATCAATCTTTTACTCACCTCATTGTCGCAGGTTTAAACCACGGAGCATGGCCTCCAGAGATGCATCCCAACGCGTTTCTTCCTGAAACTGTAATGGTTGATATCAATCGTGCGGTGACTGTCCAGGGTTCACAGGGCGAAGGACACCAGGTTGTTAAAAAGGATGTTGGCCTCATCCTTACCGCGGAGGAGATAAGGTCACAGGCACTAGCACAGTTTATTAATCTTCTTGAATGCGTGAAGGTAGGACTAACGGTTTCAGCAAGTTTGTCGACGGAGGAAAATTACAATCGATCGGTTCTTATCAGCGATTTTCTCCTGCGTCTATACTGGGTGGACAAGGGTATTTTTCTTAATGAAATCCACCTGCAAGCCTTGAGTAAAAAGACCGCTGCCTGGTGTGAGAGTTTGCAATCAGCGGAAACGGATTCCACATCAGATATCGATCACATGCTCCATGCATTTAATATACGGCGCGATCCCAGTAAAGGATACGGCGAATATGAATTCAGCTTTCAATCGCCCCCTCAAGGTGGTCTACAATTATCATGCAAAAGCTGGGAAGATGTTCTTTCAAGACCGGCCTCCGTGTGGTTCGAGAAAGTGTTGGGTGTCTCTAAATCGCCTGATTTTAACCATGCTGTTTCTCAACCTTTATTCGTCGGAAACTGGGTGCATCATTGGATGCACCGGTCGACGAGTCAGGGGTTTTCCCCTCTTCCTGGGAAAGGAGACTGGGCCGCACAGGTAAGAGATTCTGCGACTAATACTTTTGAAAAAGTATCACGCGCCTATGAACGCGCTAACCGTAGCTTACCCGATTGGTGGCACTCCTTATGGGCAGAAGCTTTTCAATACAGTAGAGATTTAGCTGATGCCGTGGCTGCAATTGAAAACTGGCCATTCATCGCCTCAGAATTGGACCTGAAAAGCACCCTCGCTTCCCTCAACGATGATCTTAAATTTCCCCTCAGTGGGCGTATTGACCTTGTATTTTCTACTGAGGACATTTCCGCGATTAACGATGAGACGACATTACCTGATTCAGCGGATTTTTGGGTCATCGACTTCAAAACCGGTCGCGACAAAGCGCTTAGTCCCACGACACTCAAAAAAGGGGCGGGTTTGCAAATTGCGCTTTATATGCTCGCACTCCATGCGCGTGGCGGTCGGCGAATAGTGGCGAGTGTGTTGCGACCAGACAGTGAACCAAGCCCGCAAATTGATCTGGAAACCATTTTCGATCTCAATGATTTATGGCGCGGCCTCACCGCTATCCAAGAGAGCGGGGTGATTGGTATGTCAGGACCCATTTATTCTCGCTATTCCTTCGTCGGGGATTACCCGATCGCCACCCTTTCTATCAGTAGTGATATTCTCAACGAAAAATGGATGCGGTCTCACCCACTGCTCCCTCTACCTTAAATAATATACACTCTTTAAACGTGGCCACTGTTTTATCAGATAATGTTAATCGTCAAAGATTTGTGCATGAGCATGGGCAGAACTTTTCCGTTGTTGCCCCCGCAGGAGTCGGCAAAACTAAAGCCATAGTTGATCGAATAGTTAATATCGCTTTGAATGATGGAGAAAGGGAACACTCTCGTCTGCAGCGACTGGTGGTAGTCACCTACACCAAGAAAGCTGCCGATGAGATGCATCATCGCACCCGTAATGCAATCATGGAAAAGAGGGTGAGCCCTGAAGTTATCAGGCGACTGAATCGTGCCTATTTTGGGACCATCCATAGTTACTGTCTGGAATTGCTGCGCCAGCATGGGACCTTAATTGGATTACCGACGACCGTCGATGTAACGGAAAACGATGAATTGCTTTGGTCGCGGTTTCTTTATCATACAGATCAACTTTCGAAAATACTGCCGAAAAAAGTAGAACGTCATTTTTTTCGCCATACTCAATTAGAACCACTCTATCTCCTCGCTCGCAGAAGCAGGATAAAGAGTGGTAATACACAATTAAATGCGATCAGCCCCTATCCCGATCTCAATTTAATCCCACTTCTCCAGTTCCAACCTAATAACCGGGCAAAGGGTAAAGTTGAAATGGGCCAAAAAAAATTGCAAAGATGGTTAAAGGCTGTGGAGGAGGATGAGGGATTCATTCCTCCACCGATTTATGAAATGGGAGGCAGTGAATTCCAGGTTCTCTGGAGAGCCAGTTTTCAACCCTTACGCGATTGGCTGAGTGAAGTTGCATGTGTTTTAATCGCACATGTATCTAACAGCTACCGAAATTTTCGCGTATCTCAAGGTGTCTTAACCTATGATGACCTTGTAGATTTGACGGCCGAAATTTTGAAAGACAAGCATGTGGGAGCAGAAATCCGTGCCGAGAGGAAGCATGTTATCCTCGATGAAGCGCAGGACACTGACCCGGCTCAGTTTGAAGTATTAACTGAAATTGCGAGACCCGGTTCTGCTCAAGGAACCTGGTTGAAAGAAGGCGGGGCGCCACCGGGCGCAGGTCGTTTTTGTATGGTTGGTGATCCTCAGCAATCGATTTATGGAAGCCGGGCGGATCTCGACTACTATCAATATGCACATAAGAAGTTGTTAAAAGACGCAGAAGCAGAGGAACTTTTTTTTGAAGTGACCTTTCGCTGCGATGAAAAGATTGTTGAAGGGGTGAATCTTTTTTTCCCTTCAATTTTGGATGGAAGGGGGAAATTGGGTGATCAAGTAAAATTCGTCCCGCTGAAAGCCCGGCCCGCATGTGGAAGTGGTCAAATATTTCGAACAAATTTAGAACTCCCTCCGGAGATGGAGGTCGGACGTAACCAGCAGGCTGTCACCCTCGCCTATGTCAAAACTTTTGTCGCTTGGTTAAAAAATCTTAAGCCCAGCGATTTGCGGGCGAGAGACTGGTCCGAAGTAGCCATCCTCTGTCCCCGTAATGAATGGCTGGAAGCACTCGATCGAGAGTTGAAAACTTCAGCATTCAGCACTCAAGTTTTATCGCGAACGGAACAGCTGCGCACAATGCCAGCCTATGCATGGTTCACTGCGCTCATGCTTGTTATCAGTGAACCTGAGAATGCTTTTGAGATTGCAGGATTGCTGCGGGAAGTATTTGGCATATCCGACCACGATCTTGTAACCTATTATCAATATTGGAAAAAGAATCCTGAGCGTTTCCCAAGTACCGCACACGCCTTGCAGATTCTACATACTGTAGAGAGCAGTGGCATCGTCACTGAAAAATTAAACTTATTGGCCCGTGCCCGCCAGCAAGCTCTGACCTTACCTTTACGTGACGCAGTAACGTATCTAGTGGACACAATCCACTTACGCGAAAGACTTAACGCTCTCCCCCTCGGCCATTCAAGCGAGTCACAAATTCTTCTCGACAATTTCATCACTCAATCGGGAATAGCTGAAGCAGAGCGCATGTCATTGTCAGAATGGACCCACTCATTGATTGAGAAAATGAATGACCAGGTCAAAAGCGAAGCGTCTAACTCCGGCCATATACAATTACTCTCCTGTCATAAAGCGAAAGGATTAGAGTGGGACGCCGTTTTACTTCCCTTCTTTTCCCGACCAATCGGTTTTGCCCTAAATAATTATCCACAACTTTTTTATCAAAAAGGGAAAAAGGAGCCGTTATTAGCAATCGATAAGCACCACGAACACGATGATTATAAAAATCAAGCAGACAGGGAAAAAGAAAAGGAATTAGACCGTTTGCTCTATGTAGCAATGACGCGTGCCCGAAAAACACTCGTGCTCTTTAACGATGAAGTTTTTTTCTCTTCGAACAAATATTCCTTCGCTGAACGGCTGAAGATATCCGCTGACGGATCAAACAATATAATCTGGGGCGGTCTACCAACCACTAATCAACCAGAAACTGGAATTAAAAAAGAGACTGAAAGCGAACCTCCTGGCGAAATAACGGATGAAGAAAAGGAAGCCGCCTTTATTATTACTTCTTTAGACACGGCCCGTGAAAGTGCTCAGGGGAAATTTAATAGGGTAACTCCTCACACCTTAGTTAAATCCGTTTCAGCTATTATCACCGACAGGAATGAACCGGAATTGAAATTAGGTCATGAATTTCCCGAGGAATCGTTATTAACTTCAGCTATTGAATACGGAAATTGGTGGCATACGATGATGGAATTGAACCGCTGGGATCAAGATATAGTTAGCTGGAAAAATTATTGCTCCCTAAGTGTGGAATCTACTGACTGTCCGTCATCCGAGAGAGGGAAGAAAGAGATTGATTTGTTTTTTAAATCCGATCTGGTTGAACGATTGCTGGCTTCTGAATTTATAGTTTCTACTGAAGCCCCACTTCTGTGGGGTCTTGATGATATCGTCTATGAAGGGCTTATCGACTTTGTTGCCTATGATCTCAAAAGAGAACAATGGATTATTATCGATTGGAAGACACACCAAATATCAAATCCGGAAATGGCCACACACTTGCGCGAGCAATACGAACCACAAATTGATGCCTATGCTAACGCTCTTAGGCATATTTATGATCAGCCAGTAAACGCCTTTCTCTACGCGACAGCGCTTGGTCAGTTATTAGAAATCAATAAAAACTGAAATCAGATTAATGGTGATAAAGACCTTTACGCATCAGAATGAACAAAAAAAATATTAACCGTGAATAATGTTTCATATTTAAATACTCACCTGCGCTTCGTGTCGGTTATTATTGCCGCAGCTTCGCAGATCTTTATGCTGACGGGATGTTCGCGGATCGATGAATCCGGTAAAACTCCCGATACATTTGTCTTTGCCAGAGGCAGCGATGCACAAAAGCTCGACCCAGCTGATATTGATGACGGGGAATCGGTTAACACCCTCGCTCAGATATGCGAAGGTCTTGTCCGCTTTAAAAGCGGTACGCTTGATATTCAGCCCTGGTTAGCTCGATCCTATACGATTTCGAAGGATGGGTTGACGTATACCTTTGAGTTGCGCGAAGGGGTGAGATTCCACGACGGAACACCACTCAATGCGGAGACCGCGCTTTTCACATTCGAGCGACAATTGGATACCACCCATCCGGCTCATTTTCTTAAAGCCAGTTTTCAGTACTGGAAAAATCTTTTTCAGGAAATTAAGACAGTGCGCGCAACAGGGCCCATGACGATTGAATTTAAATTAAGTGAACCGAATGCTTCCATTCTTTATTCCCTCGCGACATTTCCCGCCTGGCTTATCAGTCCCCTGGCCTTTGAATCCCATGGTGAAGCAATAGTGCGTCGCCCGATCGGCACCGGTCCCTATCGTTTTGTAGACTGGAAACCTAATCAGGCGATAATCCTCGAGAAAAACCAGGATTATTGGGGCTCAGAAGCAGGATTCGAACGCCTCGTTATGCGCACTATTCCCGATAACACGGTGCGTCTCCTGGAGCTTAAAGCAGGTAAGATTCATGCGCTTGACGGATTGCAACCCGCAGAGTTAGCAGAATTGTTCGATAATAAACAATTTACTATTCACGCCCAACCCGGAATGAACGTAGGGTATATGGCTTTCAGTAATTACGCCGCGCGTCTTCGGTCTCCAGCTATCAGACACGCGATCGCTATGGCCATTGATCGTAAAGCAATTGTAGATCTTGCGCTGGATGGTTTCGCGATCGTTGCCGAATATCCAATCCCACCAGGATTTCTCGGGGAACCTGATAATAGTCAGCCGCCCATTGTTCACGACCCGGATGCCGCACGTAAAATTTTAAATGAACATCCTGACTTACTTAAGCGCCCTATCGAGCTTCATACCTTTACCGCACCACGCCCCTATTTTCCCGATCCGTTGAAGATTGCTTCTCTTATCCGCAACGACCTCGAAAACGTAAATTTGAAGGTCGAGATTATCACTCGAGATTTTAAAAGTCATCTCGTCGCCGCACGACGGGGAAACTTCGAACTCGCGCTCCTCGGTTGGTCCGGGGATAACGGTGACCCGGATAACTTTCTCGCAACTTTTTTTGCCAGCTGGGCCGCGGTAGAAGATTCGGCGACAAACATTTCCTTTTATAAAAACAAGGCGATGGATAATTTACTTATCGCTGGCCGCCAACAGACAGATATAAATCAACGTCAGAAAACCTATGAACAGGCACTAGTAATTTGGGCACGAGACCTTCCACTCATCCCGCTCATTCATACCGAGCAAATTGTTGTTACACGATCCGAGGTGACAGGGTTTCAACTTCAAAGAACAGCCAATTTGTTTTTTGGTCCCGTCGGTTGGCAATCACTTTAATTAATAAAGTATAAATAGGCTGCAGTTCTATCCCTAAACCCAGCCATGATTGCAACTAAACAAGAACATAAGTTTAATGCACTATTAATCGAACTCGCACATAAAGGGGTAATGCTGCTACTCGTATTTTTTATTGCGAGTGCGGTCATCTTTACCGCCGTCAATCTTGTCCCTGGGGATCCAGTCTCGCTCCGCCTGAAGAATCCTGATCCTGAAAGAGTGGCGGCAATACGTGCGGAATTGGGACTGGATGAACCTTTAATTAATCAATACTTTCATTATATCACAAGCTTTGTGCGAGGCAATTGGGGCGATAGCTTAATCACTGGACAAACTGTTCGAGAGGAGATTGGCGAGTATTTTCCCGCCACTTTAGAATTGGCACTCCTCGCTTTATTTCTGGGTGTTATTTTGGGCCTCGGCGCGGCGTTCAGCGCTCAATGGTTCAAGTCCGGTCTCTGGCGAAATACCGCGCTCGGGTTAGGTGCATTGGGTCTCACGGTCCCCATTTTCTGGTTGGGCTTTTTGTTCATCGTCGTTGGTAGTTTGTGGTTAGGCTGGTTTCCCAGTGGAGGTCGCTTCGATTTCACTCTCCCCATTCCCCAGGGCAGTGGTTTTTTAATTTTTGATTCTCTGGCTGCCGGGCGTCTTGATATGTTACGTGTTACTTTCCAGCATCTCGCCTTACCGGTGTGTTGCCTTTCACTTTACCCAGCGGCATTGGTTTGCGGCGTTTTACAAGCACGTTTTTCTGATCCGCGCTTGCACACCTTACTCCGCGCTTTAAGGGCTAAAGGGCTAAGCGAATCCCGTATCTGGCTGATCCATATCCTTCGCTTACTGGGCGCCGCAGTGATCACTGTCGTCGGTACAAATTTCGGCGCCCTCCTCGGTGGAGCGGTCCTCACAGAATCCGTATTTTCCTGGCCGGGCATGGGACGTTACCTCGTAGAAGCTGTGTTGAATCGCGATCTCTTTGTCGTCGAAAATGGCCTGCTCTTGATCATCCTCCTGGCCTATTTGATTATCAGCACCGCAGATCTACTCGCCTTTCTTTCAAACCCAACGGTGAGGAGACATTCCGATTCAGCAAGTTGAATTAAAATAGCATGAGTCGTTTTTCTACTATTTTTGAATACGCCACATGGGGTGCTCTGTGCCTATCACTTGTAGGATTATTCTACACCCCTTATAATCCAATGGAGCAGGATTTTCGAAACCTTGCTTTTTCCAGTGCCAGTTTTTCTCACTGGTTTGGTATCGATGGGCTCGGTCGCGACTTCGGCAGTCGCCTTTGGCGCGGTTCAGGCAATACTGCCGCGATGGCATTAATGGCTTTATCTTTAAACTTTATTATCGCTTCTTTTCTCCTCTTCATCGAACAGAGTGGGCCCCGATTCTTGCGTCGCGTCATTCCGCTGGGGATCGGAATTTGGGTAGCAGTCCCTGTGCTTTTTATCGGTCTTGTGATGATGGTCTTTCTTAAACCATCTGCGGGAACGCTCATTATTGCTGTTTCACTGGGAAATGTGCCCTTAGCCTTTCGACAACTGCGTATTCTGTGGATCGAACAACGCAATGCGCTCTACGTCCTCGCCACTGAAATTTTAGGTGCGGGGCGTCGGCATCTTTTGGCCTATACACTATGGCCCAATTTGCGACCGGACCTCATGGGTCTGGCTAAACTTATCTTAGCTATCTGCGTCCTCGAACTTAGTGGCTTAGCTTTTCTCGGTCTTATTGGTGATCCGGATTTTCCAGAACTTGGCGCTATTCTCAGGCAAAACCAGGCTTATCTATTCCGTAACCCAATGCTTGTAGCATGGCCTGGATTAATCCTCAGCACCCTTCTACTCCTGGTACATCTATCCAAATCGCGATCGTATTAATTAATCAATTGACGGGGGGAAGATATAGGGAGCTCCATTATAATCTTCGTCAACGTCTACCTTCTTCACACTGTTGTCATTGCGAGGAGTGAAACGACGAAGCGGTCGCCATATAGTCTCCCTCGCTATGACAAAACTAACGTGGTCGAAAACGAAGCATTAATCATTCTCAAGTAATTCTATTTCGTACCCATCAGGGTCGTCGACAAAAGCCATTTTCAATCCCGTGGGAAACTGTTCGCGCCAGCCGTCTGGCCAGATTTCAATTCCCGCTTTTTCCAACTTATCACAATAAGCAATGAGATCGGAAACCCCGAGCGCAAAATGCATCAGGTCGTCGGGAACTATTACCTCGTAGTCAGGAGAATAAGTTAATTCCAAAGTATGGGCATTCCCGGGAAGTTCCAGGTGTACGATTTGATTACCGGCTGGTGACTTCTCGGATCGGCTCTTCACTTGAAATTCAAAATTATCACAATAAAATTTAATTGATTTTTCCAAATCGCTTACGCGAACGCGAGTATGCAAAAATAATGTCATGAGTTAAGCCTTTCTTATTTAATTATAAATTATGCACTGGAGTTTATAGAAATTAAGTCCAGGCTTTGAAAGCAATAAAAAAATAAAGATGCCGGGTAATAAACACAAGCATACAGACACGAAGTCACATCTCTTTCGCCAGCTGTCCTGGGATGAGCTTGACCCGGTCTACTTACGACAACTTATCCTTCTAGCCAAAGAGGAAGATTTTGAGGGATCCGGATTAGTGGCATTACCAAAAGTGGTCGGCGATGTATCGACTAATAGCCTTAATTTAGATGAAAGCCTTGAAGGCGAAGCATCCATCGTCGCGCATTCGGAATTAGTTGTCGCCGGCCTGCCTCTGGTTCCTATCGTCCTTAATGCTTATGGTGAGGGCTGTGTCTTTAAACCTAAAGTTGAGGAAGGATCGCTAGTTGCTGAAAATGAAATCCTCGCTACTCTATCTGGTCCCGCCAATACCATACTACAGGCCGAACGCGTGCTATTGAATTTTCTCCAGCACCTGTCGGGAATCGCAACGCTCACTTCAAACTTTGTTACCGCTCTGGGAAATAGTCAAACACGACTCCTGGACACGAGGAAAACGACCCCCGGTTTTCGCGTCCTGGAAAAATATGCCGTCGCCCGTGGCGGAGCGTGGAATCATCGAATGGGCCTGTTTCACTGGGTTTTACTTAAAGACAATCATTTAGCCGTCTCCGGCGTAAACGGCGGTCATGCATTGACGGAGTTGATTTGCCGCGCGCGTGAAAATTCACCCGACCTCGCAATCGAAGTCGAAGTCGATAACCTTGAACAAATTGATCCCGTATTAGAGGCGGGAACAGATATCATTTTATTCGATAATTTTAGTGTCACCGATCTGAAAGAAGCGGTGAAAATCGTCGGTAAACGCGCGATTAAAGAAGCGAGCGGCGGCATTTCTTTTGAAATGTTACCTCAAATGGCCGATCTAGGACTTGATTTCATTTCCCTTGGGGCACTCATCCATCAAAGCACATGGATGGATATTGGTCTGGATTGGAAACTGATTTAAGATTGCCGAGAACGTGTTTTCCTTAAACAATTTTACCTAATTTCTCGTCTTTATCAGCTTTCACTTAGGCGGTAAAGCGTCCCTCGTAATAACATATGGATGATCCTGACGTCATTATTCTTAACTCCCTGCTCGCCGCGCGGGGTAAGTATACATCCGGAAATCTTCTTGCAAAAAAAGTGGGGATCTCTCGAGTCGGCATATGGGCTCGGCTTGAAAAGTTGCGAGAACAAGGATTTACCTTTGATGCGGTACGTCATCGCGGTTATCGTATCAGTTGTGAACCCGGGGAATTAAATGCCTCTCTCATACGCGCCTACCTCGCGTTGGAAAGTTCTTCTGCAAGAATTGTTTTTTTTCCTGAGATTGACAGCACTAACTCCGAAGCTGAACGACAGTTGGCCGATGGTAGAGAAGTGCCATTTATCATTTTGGCCTCTAAGCAGCAAGTGGGCCGCGGGCGATTAGGTCGGAAATGGCACAGCCCGGAAGAAGGTAATATTTATATGAGTTATGTCTTTCGGCCACAACTCCCCCCCGCGCGGATGCAGCCTTTTACCTTGTGGATGGGACTTAACATTTGTGGATTTTTAAATAGGGTCTGCGACTTGCCCGTAGAATTAAAATGGCCAAATGATATAGTACTTAAGAAGAAAAAAGTTGCCGGCATGTTGACCGAGGCCAGAGTCGACGCCGATCAGATGCGTGATCTTGTTTTTGGGCTCGGCTTGAATGTGAATAGCGACTGCAAGCAATGGCCTTCTGAAATAGCGTCCAACGCTACCTCACTCGCTTCAGAAATTGGAAAACCTCTGCAGATCAACAATTTTGCGGCAAACCTTATTGTCGCTGGAGTGAAGGCGTACCAACAATTTAGCGACGGAAATTATAGTTCGGACTTTTTCAAACTATGGGATCGTTACAATGTATTAAAATCAAAAGTTGTAACCGTAAAGACCCAGGCTTCATCTCTTAGTGGGACGGTAGAAGGAATCGATGAGGAGGGTTCATTGCTCCTGAAAGATGAACTTGATAAAAAGCACGTACTGCGAGCGGGTGAAGTCAGTTTAGGAAGCGCTGAAATACTATCTTGTCCATCCCCATGAAGATTTTATCTATTGATATAGGCAATACTACTACCCGGTTCGGCTTAGTTGTTGATGACCAGACAAAGCACACGTCAAGTGTTTTAACTCCTTCTCTCGAAAAAGCGGACAATGAGTTATCGATCGCGTTAAAAGACGCTCATTTGCGTGGAGACTTACTGGATGGTATTGCTTTTAGCTCTGTCGTTCCACCCGCTACTAAGTGGTTGGAGAATATATTATCAACGACTAAATCTTCGGTTCCGTCCCTTCATTTGACTTGTGAGAATTGTCCTCTTCCTATTAACTATCCGAACCCACAAGAAATCGGACAGGATAGGTTAGCCAATGCCATTGGTGCCAAAATGCTCTACGGTATACCAACAGTTGTTATCGATATGGGAACGACCGTAAATTTCGATATTGTTACAAAAGATGGATACGAAGGAGGGATCATCGCTCCCGGATTGGGAGTTATCACTCGCTATCTTCATGAACAAACGGCATTGCTCCCCCAACTCAACCCACAAGACTTAATCGTCTCCACCGGAATTGGAAAGACCACTGTAGAGGCAATGAAAATAGGTTGCGTTGTAGGCTTCGAGGGCATGATTCAATCACTATTGGATTGTGTGCGAGCTGAATTAAATCAACTTGGGCATTCAGAACCCACGATCATCGCGACGGGAGGAAGCGCAGGTATTTTACCGCAAAAGTGGCTTAAATATATCGAGTTTAATCCTGACATTACCCTCCAAGGCCTCGCTGCAGCCTTTGTAGAGTATAAAAAAGATTGTAGTTCGTCCTAAGCTCTGTGTCTCTTATTAGTGGGATTATATATTCTTACAATGAATTACATCATTTAGCATTAATTTATGCTCGGCCAAGAACATAGCATAGAAGTAAATAACCTGACAAAATATTATGGTCCGGTGATGGCCATTCATGAAGTCTCTTTCAATGTTGAGAAAGGAGAAATTGTAGGTTTTCTCGGTCCAAATGGCGCAGGGAAAAGTACGACCATGCGTATCCTCTGTGGACTGATCACCGCGAAATCAGGATCCGCAAAAATATGTGGTATCCCCATTGCCAGTAACCCCGACGAAATAAAAAGACGCATTGGGTATATGGCAGAAAATAATCCTCTTCCCGAAGATATGCGTGTCGTTGAGTACTTATATTATCGAGGTCGGCTTAAAGAGATCCCACGCAAACGATTAAAAGACCGCGTCGAAGAAACACTTGAATTATGTGATTTAAACCGAACGGCGCGACGTAAAGTCATCGCTAACCTTTCGAAGGGTTATCGACAACGCGTTGGTATCGCCGATGCCATTCTATCTGAACCGGAAGTTATCATCATGGATGAACCTACGATCGGCCTCGATCCCCATCAGGTCCTCATGATTCGCGACCTCATAAAAAATCTGCGCGGTAAAATGACGGTCATAATTTCAAGTCATATACTCTCGGAAGTGGAACTGTGCTGTGATCGAGTAATCATTATTAACCAGGGACACATTGTGGCTTGCGGGACATCGGAGAGCTTGCGCAATGAATTTATCAATAATACAACCTATACCCTGAATTTGAAGGGAAAGACGGAAGCCTTGGATTCTCTGCTCAGGGAAATTGACCCCGATCTTGTGATCAGCTCATCACCCTCCGATATAAATGAAGATTATTACGACCTTGAACTGACAACACCTCATACGCATAACTTGAGTGAGAAAATTTTGACCCGACTGTATGAGCATCCACAGTTCAGAGTGCGCGAACTCAGACGCAAGGTGCCTAATCTTGAAAATATATTTCTCGCCGCCACACGGCGTAGCTGGGACGAGGATATTCCCCTATCTATTAACAAGGTCGATAGTGGGAAAAAGAACAATCAAGAAACTGGCGTAGTGGAATGAACCATTTTACCTGCTTATTAAAACATGAGTTGCGAGCGCTATTTATTGCTCCATCGACTTACGTAACCGGTGTCATCTTTCTCCTTCTCATGGGTTTCATTTATATCCTCATCCTTGCCGATTTCACCTTGCAACCCCACGACAATCTCCCCACTGAATACTTTTTTCAACTCTACTGGATTCCTGTATTTTTTATTGTCCCACTCTTGACGATGAAGAGCATAGCTGAAGAGCGACGAATGGGTACTTTAGAGACGCTCATGACCACACCCGTTACGGCTACGGAGATTATTTTTAGTAAGTTTCTCGCCGCTTATTTATTCTATTGTCTACTTTGGATGCTCACTCTGGGTTTTCCTCTTCTTGTAAATCTGACCGTTGGATCATCGGCGATGACCGTGAGGCTTCTAGATCCAGCTACCTTATTGGGAGGATATATCTTTGTCGCGATTAGCGGATTGTTGTTTATTTCGGTGGGTATATTTTCCAGCAGCCTGACGCGTAGCCAGCTCGTGGCAGGAATGCTATGTTTTAGTATTCTTTTTATTATAATATTGGGTGTGCCCGCGGTTAAAACCCAGAGCATCGGTTGGTTTGAATGGTTAGAAGGAGCATTGGAGTATTTTAACAATTTTAAACATCTTGAAGATTTCAGCCGCGGGGTAATTGACACCAGGCATATTGTTTTCTATTTCAGCTACACGACTCTGGTTCTCGGCATATCCGTGCTTATCACCGAATCAAAAGTCTGACCCCACTTTTTTCTAATGGCCGCTGTTGAAAATTTTAAATATGTAAACTGGATAAAGCGTATTAACCAGTTGGTGCAAATTTTACTCTGTATCAGCTTTATCATAGGTCTAAATTATTTCGCCAATAATATCTACTGGCGTTCTGATCTCACCCGCGACCATATTTATTCTCTTTCACCGGAATCGCTGGCTTATATCCGTCAAATCGACAAACCGATTAAGATTATCGTCACCCTTACACCCGACGCCATTGAGGGTGAAATGGAGCAAGTCTTTAAACATGTGCGCAACTTGCTGAAAGAATATGAATACGCGGGTAACATTGGTGGTAAGAAAAAAATTGAAATTGAAGTAGTCGACGTCCTTAAGGAAAGAAAACGCGCCGACTACCTCGCCCGAACCTATGGCATAGATCAACAAGATGTAGTGTTAGTGGTATGTGAAGATCGTCAACACCGACTCATTTACTCCGATATTATCGAAATGAAAAATGGCCAGATGTCCGCTTTTAAAGGTGAACGCGCATTTACCTCAGCGTTGATCGATGTTTCCAATACCGACCAGCAAAAGGTATACTTCATCTCCGGACATGGCGAAATGCATTTGGATAGTGTCGATCCTCTACGCGGGTTATCGAATATCTCCGAGAAACTTAAGTGGGGAAATATTTCACTTGAAACTTTAAATATTACACGCGTGGGAGAAATCCCTGAGGATGCCGACCTCTTGATCTTAGCTTCTCCACAAGGTCCATACCGTCCACAGGATGTAGAAAAATTGCGTAATTACCTGTCCGAGCGCGCCGGCAAACTCATTGTTTTAATTGAACCGGCGATAGAGCATGGCTTAGGTGATTTATTTTATGAATGGGGAATAATTTCCGACGACATGGTGGTCCTTGATATGGGTGAAGATTTTCAAGCCGCAAGCGGTGATCTTCTCATTCGTCGGTTCGCTGGACACCCCATCACTAACATCCTGCGTGACAACCCTATCCCCGTGATCGCGGGCTTAAGTCGACCTGTTAGACGCAACCTCGACCGCCCCGCAGACGACAGACTTACTATAACCCCGCTCATAAGTAGCTCTCCAGAAAGTTGGGCAGAGCGATCTTATCGCGACAGTCAGGATCTTAAATATAATCCCGAGGTGGACTTGAAAGGACAAGTAAGCCTGGCCGCTATATCAGAAAGAAAAGTATCCTCAAGTTTAGGGATCGATGTTAAGGGTGGTCGACTCGTTGTATTCGGCAATACCGATATTATTTCCAACCATCGAATTGGATCGATAGGAAATATTATGCTTATCCTCAATACGATCAACTGGTGCCTGGATCGTGAACAATTGCTCGCAATTCAACCCAGGCCTATTGAAGAATTCCATCTCCTGCTCAGCAGACAAGAATTAACGCAACTCAGCCTCGTGCTTTTGAGTTTACCGGGCGCGGTCGCCATTTGTGGAATAATGATTTACTGGATTCGAAAAAATTAATTCAGAACCTGGATGGTTAATTAAAGTCCAATTTGTTTTATGCGGTATAAATTTACGATATTATTAGTTATTCTCAATCTCGGCTTATTTAGCTTGATATTTTATCTCGAAAAGCAAGCTGCGACGATTGGTGCATTTGAACGTGCTAAGCGATTAGTATTTCCACCCGGATTTGTAGAAGACAGTGATCACCTTGAGATTGAAGGGCGAGAGCTGACACAAAATTGGACCTTGGTACGCAAAATGGATCAATGGTTCCTCGATAGTCCGACAAACTGGCCTGCAAACATTTACGCAGTGAGCCGGATGATAAATCAACTTAAATTCCTCGAATGGGAGACCCGTTTTTCTGTTAGTGAAATCAAAAAAGCGGGGAGAAGCCTGGCAGATTATGGTTTGGAGGAACCAAAAGCAATCCTTTCACTCAGTTACGGCGACAAGAAAAAAGAACTTAAAATTGGCGAATCGACAGAAATAGGTAAGCGCCTCTACATTCTCTCCCCTGCTGAGGAAGAGGTCTATGTTGTAAACCGCGAGCTGCTTCAAAGTATCACCGTTGACCTTCAGGATCTGCGCAGCCAAAATATCTTTGATATTCCCCTCTTTGAAGTACGCTCGATCAGTATACAGATTACGGGGCCGAGCAATCTCAAGGTGCGCCTCGCCCGCAATGACAAAAATTGGGTTTTTGAATCGCCCATTCAAACCGAAGCCGATTCCCAGCGCGTCATGAACACGATCAACCGCCTGACCGGACTAAAGGTAATCGATTTTCAAGGAACCGACCGTGTACAGGAGATATCAACTAATCCTTCCCTGCGTATAACGCTTGAAGGTAATAATCGAAGACAGACACTCCTCGTTGGTGAAGAGCTGACAGAAAATGAACGAAAAATTTATTTCGCAAAAATGGAAGGCAACCCGACAGTCTTTACTCTCGCTGCTGCACCCATTAATGACCTGCGTGATGTTCAAGAAAGTCTAAGGGATAAAAGTATTATCGATATAAATCCTTCGGAACTCACTTCGATCGAAATCATGATGTCCGATACTTCCGTCGAACTGCAAAAACTTGAGACCGGAACATGGCAGGTCCTGCAGTCAAACAATACAGGAGATCTCTCAACCTGGACGGCGGACCTTCAATTGTTGAATGAAGTTATTATCGCACTCCATGAAATGGAAGCCGTTCAGTTCATAAGTGATGCACCCTCCGCCACGGATCTCGAAAAATATGGTTTTAATGACCCCCAACGCCGAGTCGTACTTCAGACTCAAGATAAATTAACTCTTCTCATCGGCGATATGGATCCAGAATCAAAATTACTCTTCGCTAAGATGATTAATTCTCCCACCATATATAAGATAAAAAAAGACATCTTACACCTGCTTAAAACACGGGCGTTATATTATCGATTGAGGGTGCTTGAAGAGCTGCCACAAGGGGCACGTGTGCAAAGAATTTCCCTTACTGATTCAGCAAACAAATCCTTGATCTTCGATAAAGAAATCGATCTCTCTAATGAATCCTGGTCTTCGGTGCTCAAAGAATACCCGGAGAAAAAACAGAAAGCTATTTTAGCGCTGATAGATACAGTGAGGAAATTTGAAGTTAAAGAGTATTTACGCAACGAATTCAGTAGTCAATTTGAACTGGGAGATAAAGTATTGCCATGGATATACCGTTTGGATGCCGAAATTCATTTACCAGGTGGCAACGAAGATCGGATGCAAAACCGCACATTTTCTTTCAGTCAGCGTCTAGGTGGGACAACACAAATTGGTGGATCACCCGATGCCGGTGTAGTTTTTGCTATTAATCAAAATCTGATTGATTCACTATTTGAACTGACCTTTGAACAAAACCCCCCGGATGATAAAAGTTTAGCTGAAGAGCCACTTCCTCCACCGATTGAACAGGTCGAGAGTGAAACCGCACCTTTGGAACCATCCGATTCGTCCATCATTGCTCCTCCACAACCCGCCTTGAAGGAGCAAAAACAATAACCGGTATTTAGCCGAACCAGTTGAAAATGATGGGCGAAAATGCCGAATCCCGTATGAAGGGCGGGCTGAGGGGCGCTTGGAGAGTCTGTCAGTCTTGTATTACGTACCTTCTAATCATCATTGCTCTCATTCAGTCTGCAATTCTGATCTTCTCATATTTCAACCGTGAGTTACCCGTCCCTCGATTTCTTTTTAAGAAAATTGAAAGTGAGCTAGCCGAAATCGGTGTTTACCCCCAGACCGGAGAGTTTTATGTCGACCTAACGGGTAAAGTCTTTGTTCGCAATTTGAAAATAGCCCTGATCGAAAATGATGAACTTTTAGTCAGCAGCGAAGCTGCTCATTTCAGTTTTCAATTATCTTCGCTCATGCTTGGTCAGCTTCATATTAATACGCTGCGACTAAGCCATACTACCTTGTATTTGCCGGCGTTGTATTCAGCCAGCGGTGTGAATGAACCCGTCATTGAGAGACTGAACTGCAACTTGCAACTGAAGGGATCTCGCTGGCAAATGAAACAATTAAATTATCATCTGCACAACCTTCAAGTGGAAGCGGAAGGTAGCTGGAAGCCGCCACCAAAGAGATGGGATTCCACTGAACCTCTGCCGCTAATTGAAGAGAATAATCTACTACCTGAATTAATCTTGGACCGTTATTACTTTCTGTGCAGTAAAATCATTATGCTGAATTCTATCTTTAGAGAATTTAAAGACCCCGCTTTAAGTGTTAGCCTGCACACTGATGACAAGGGTATACCTAGAGCTGATCTTGAATTAATAGCGCACAGTGCTAAATTTAACGATATTATCCAACTGGGTCGGATTCGGTTAAACATAGCTGATGTCGGTTACTTCGAGTTGGATCCTCGTGGACTTGTAACCGTCGAAACGGATTCAGTTTCCTGGTTGAATGTGACGCGAGCAGAGAATTTGAAAGCAAAGTTTAAAATTAATTCGCTTCATCCCCAGCAGATTAAAATCCCTAAAGAGATACTCCTGGCCGCCGATAAAGTTTGGCGCGATGATCTTCTTACTGAAAATCTCGTAGCTGACGTTTTTCCTCAACGATTTCCCCTCGTTAGTGGTAATGTTCTTACCCACCTGAACGGAGCCCCATTAAAGGTTAGCGGTACTGTTGATATCGAGAAAAAGACTTCAAAATTGGATATCATCTCTTGGGTCAATATAGAAGACCTTACTCTTCACCCCTTGTTGAATGAATCACCACTGATAAAAGATCTATCTTTTAATGAACCTCCTCGTATTGAGATAAAAGCTGTAATGAATGAAGGGTTTAAGCTCGATCATCTGGATTACACCCTGGATGCTTCGCAGCTCACTATAAGAGACATCGCGATTGATCGAATAACCGCTGATGGTTCATTTTCCCCTCCCTACCTTTTCGTCGACCATGCTGTTATTGAAAAAAATGATTATCGAATCTCTGGTTCCTACAAACACAATCTAATCGAGAGCGATTTTCGAATGCTTCTCAACGGGACTATTCTCCCCTCTGACTATAACAGCGTGATGCGGCCCTGGTGGCCTGAGATGTGGAGTAAATACAAATTTCACGAAGAGTTTATTTACACAGACATCGACTATCGCGGGTACTGGAACGATAAATTGAAGCGTCAGTTCTACGGAGAGCTAAAGGCTAAAAATTTTGAATACAAGGGACTTCCATTGCAGACCGGTAGCGCCAATGTCTGGGCATACCCCGGCTACGTGCGAATGTTTAATATAAAGTCCGAACGCAGTGAAGGGAAGGCCGCTGGATCCATAGATATGTTTTTTGCCCTCGATCCCTTAAAAACAAGAACTTATCATTTTGACATTGAGACGCACTTCACGATTCCTGAACTGAGCCCCCTCCTCGGGAAAGATGTCGCTGCGATCATGGACAATTTCAACTTTCCCTCGGCGCCCAGTATACACTATACCGGTATGCGACACCTTCAGGGTAAAAATGAGCAACTTAGACGTGACATCACTTTTGCCGCAGTAGCCGACCAACCTCACACCATTTATGGATATCCTTTTGACGATGTGTCATTTCAGGGACATCTTACTGATGATTTCCTGGATATCAATAACATGGATTTCGGAATTGGAGGAGGTCGAGGTTCTGGAAATATGCATTTCCGAAAAACAATAGAGGGGTCGAGAATTGAATTCGATCTCCTCCTTAAAGATGCATTCTATATGCCTTTCCTGGAAACGACTGGGTATAAAGAGAAGGATTTAAAGTCTCAGGTTAATGGAAATAAAAATTACCTTAGCGATTTGGTCACGGGCAAACTCGATATCTACCTTAACGCGGTAGGCGTTCCGGGAAATCTACTCAGTTTCGAAGGTGAGGGTTGGTTCAGTATAACTAAAGCTGAACTGGGGAAATTTCAAATTGTTGGGCTTCTCTCCCGTCTATTTGGAAGCACCATTTTGGGGTTTACCCCGCTTGGCCTGGAAACAGCCGGCGGTGATTTTATCCTCGATCGAAAAATAATTCATTTCCCAAAAGTTACCTTTACCGGACCTTATAGCATCGTCCGTGCAGACGGCAACATCATCTTGCCACATAAAGACCTCGATTTTCGCGTTTTTGTTTCTTATTTGGAAAATAAGGAAAATCCTTTCATTAATATCATCGGTATCCCTTTTTTCCCCCTCGGCCAGGCTCTTCAATTACGATTACGAGGCACCCTCGGAGAACCTCAATGGCGATTTGCTCTTGATCCAAGAAGATCGCTTGAAAAACCCACACCGCTATTCCAACTGGAAGGGGCAGAATTACCTCAGTAACAGGTTTTTTTATTTATAATACTTCTCGGCCTGGGAAGCAACACTACTTGTTTTAGCAATAGCTTTTCAGTTTGTGTTTCAATACTTTATAGGGTTTGCACACAAAATCTGTTTGTAAATTAAGTGATTGCCTCAAAAGGTTAAATGCTTTCTAATCCCCAACTTTTTAAATCTATCCTTCTATCAATTTAAACGAGCCACGAGCCTTGGACCTTAAACTAATAAAACAAATTGTAGAATTAATGAAAAGATCTGATCTCACTGAATTTGAGATCGAAGAAGAGGGCTTGAAAATTCGCATTCGCCGCAAGAATGGCGATGACACTCCTCAGATCTTTACTACCGCTACGCACCCGCCTTTCCCGGCTACCTTACCTCCGTGGGGACAAGAAGCGGTCGATCCTCGGCTTCCTCAAGTAATTCCAGAACCTCAAGAAGATAAAAACCTTGTCTCTATAAATTCACCAATGGTGGGGACATTCTATCGTTCACCCACTCCAGATAGTCCCTCCTTTGTCGAAGTAGGAGCTGAAGTGAATACTGAAACAGTAGTGTGCATTGTCGAAGCGATGAAGGTGATGAATGAAATACAGGCGGAGATAAAGGGAAAGATTGTTGAGATACTCGTGGAAAATGGAGCGACTGTTGATTACGGACAGCCAATTTTTAAATTACAAAAAGCCTGAGTATTAAATCATGTTTGAAAAAATTCTCATCGCTAACCGCGGCGAGATTGCACTGCGAATTATTCGTGCGTGCAAAGAGCTCGGCATAAAAACGGTCGCTGTATATTCAGAGGCTGATGAACAATCATTACATGTACAACTGGCAGATGGTGCTATTTGTATCGGGCCAGCTAAAAGTTCGGAAAGTTATCTTAAATCTGACCGTATAATCAGCGCGGCAGAAATTGCCGATGTTGACGCTATTCACCCTGGTTATGGTTTCCTTGCGGAAAGAGCGGATTTTGCAGAACAATGTGAAAGCTGTAATATTAATTTTATCGGGCCCCCGTCCGATGTCATTCGTAAAATGGGTGATAAATCTATTGCCCGCGATACTATCAGAAAGTCTCGCATTCCGGTAATCCCTGGGAGTGAAGGTACGCTTGATTCAAAAGCAGAGGCTCTTAAAGTTGCCCAACAAATTGGGTTTCCCGTTATTATTAAAGCTGTCGCTGGCGGTGGCGGCAAGGGTATGCGATTAGCTCATAACGCAATGACTTTCTCCAAGGAGTTTGATACTGCCCAGTTAGAAGCCGAGAAAGCCTTTGATAACGGTTCTGTTTACGTCGAAAAGTATATATCCAATCCAAGACATATCGAGTTCCAGATCATCGCTGATAAACAAGGAAAGACCTTACATCTGGGAGAACGTGACTGCTCAGTTCAAAGGAGGTATCAAAAACTCATAGAGGAAGCACCTTCCCCTTTTCTCACACCCGATCTGCGTAAAAAGATGGGGCGTTATGCCATCCGTGCGGCTGAAGCCTGTAATTACGTAAACGCGGGAACAATAGAATTTCTTGTCGATAAAGACGGCAATTATTTTTTTATCGAAATGAATACTCGCATCCAGGTTGAACATGGGATCACGGAAGAAGTCACGGGAATAGATTTGATTAAGGAGCAAATACTAATTGCCGCAGGCGAACCACTCGCATTTGATCAACGGGACATTAAAATACATCGGCATGCCATAGAAAGCAGAATTTGTGCAGAAGATCCGGATCGCAATTTTGCGCCCAGCCCAGGTGAAATTACCCTTTATTACCAACCTGGTGGTCACGGGGTGCGAGTTGACACTCACATATATGGCGGTTATTATATCCCTCCTGATTATGATAGTATGATTGGTAAACTTATCACCACTGGGCGAACACGCGATCTAGCTCTCGACCGGATGCATCGCGCACTTAGCGAATATATTATTCGCGGGATAAAAACTACCATCCCTTTCAGTATGGCAGTAGTTAATGATCCCGTATTTCGTCGAGTTGGTGCTACCACCAATTTCATTGATGAGTTCCTCAACGGTAAGCCCAAAGACTTTTTTAACAATAAAACCCATTAGGACCAATGAGTAAGAAAAAAATTAAGAAAAATGATGAATTGGAAAAGACAGTAGGGATTCGTGATATTCCCACGATTAATGAAGAGTCGTCCTCGATGGGTGAAATTAAAATTAACCATACAGTGATCGCAAGTATCGTAAAACTTGCTGCTCTTGAAGTTCCTGGAGTCGTTATGGTTGCCGGTGGCTTTGTCGATGAACTCGCGGGAATGTTCTCAAAAAAGGATACGGGAGCCGGGATTCGGGTCGAAGAAAATGAAGATGGTCAATACGAAATCATGATCCGCGTCATTCTCTCCTTTGGAATCGAGCTCGCCAGAACCGCTTATGAAATTCAAACCTCAGTGCGCGATCAAGTCAGTAAAATGACAAATAAAGATGTCGCTAAAGTTGATGTCATTATTGATGGAGTGAAGGCACCTGAATCGACCTCGGTAGAGGAGAAAAAAAATTGGGTTGAACCTGAACATACTGACTGATAGATTCATTAAAGATTAAATTCTGAATAAATACCTGTGGAATACATCAATAAAGTCCTCGATTCCCTGCCTGACATACCTTATCTTTGGGTCGGAGTAGCCGTTTCCCTCTTGCTTTTTATTTTGTGGCTCTTGACGCGACGACAACCCCGATCTTTCACCGCTTTTAAAAGTACTTCCGGTAAGATCATGATCACACGATCGGCCATCAGTGAATTGGCCCAGCGAATTTGTGATCAAACCGAAACGGTTGGGAAATGTTCAACCCGCATAAAAACCCGCGGTGGGTCATTGAAAATTGAAGTTCGCATTCAAATGATGGCCGGTTCAAAACTGGGTGATGTAACTTCAGATCTACAGGAAAGACTGAATCATGCTTTGGGTGAAATTCTGGGGATTGAAAATTTGGGAGAAATTAATGTGATTGTCACCAGCTTTATAGGCAATCATGAATCTTCCTCACCTCCACCCGTAACTGAATCAATCGAAAACGAGTATTCAGATCTCGGTACTAAATCGGACGATTAATTATTGTTTCGGTTTCAGATAATGCGTCTCTCTTTCTTCATTGAGATTGATTATCGAAATGAATCGCTATACACGAGCCATAGTTTGAGTTGGATTTGGTAGACGCAGATTGTAACTGTATATATATACCATAATGTCCTATGATCCACAACACGCCCGGTTTTATGGTATTCTCGATACCGCATACGTAAAAGCCGATCAATGGGTGGAAAAATGCCAGGCACTACTGGATGGTGGAACGGACATTGTACAGCTAAGAGCGAAAAAAGAATCCCATGATGAACGTATACAACTTCTTGAAAATATTCTGCCTCTCTTTAATGATAATTTGGAAAGACTAATTGTTAACGACGATCTTGAACTTACGCTGAAATACCCAAAATTGGGTTTACATATTGGGCAGGAGGATACACCACCCCTGGAAGCGAGAAATCGAATGGGACCTGATCGTATCCTTGGACTCTCCTCACACTCCTTAGAGCAGGCTGAAAAGGCAATTTCCCACGGTAATATTCTCAACTACTTCTGTATTGGGCCTGTCTTCGCAACAATGACTAAACCTGATTATACACCCGTTGGATTGAACTTGCTGCGGACAGTGTCGCAGCTGAAAACGGATCTTCCCTTATTTAGTATTGGCGGCATCACCCGCGATAATCTCGGAGAGATAAAGGATGCCGGGGCAAAACGCGTTGTCGTCGTATCGGATGTGCTATGCGCTCAGAATACGGAGGCAGCGGTTCGTGAAATCCGTGCTGCCTTTGCTAATTAATATTGTCTCCTGAGGTATCAACAGGTATCTCGGTGCATTTTACGGCCCGCTTCTTTGTGCCAAAAAGCTTATGTAACGAGCGATTCGTATACGCCCTGGAAGATAATAGCCCTTTATAATCCCAGGTGTTTTCGAATATAAGATTCAAGATTACGGGAATAAAGGCGATCGGAAATAATGACCCCATTCTGGTCAATTAGTACCATCGTTGGTATCGTCTCAACTCCCCATTTTTTACTTATATATTTAAATTTGTCCTGTGCCATGGGCCAGGTCATTCCGTACTGGTCCTTGAACTTTTTAAGGGCACCGTAATTTTTATCCAGGCTTACACCGATAATTTCAAATCCTTTGTTTTTATAACGATTGTAAATATGCACTACTTGAGGCATGTCTTTTTGACAGGGCGGACACCAGCTCGCCCAGAAATCGACCAGCACCAGCTTACCGCGAAGTTGTGCTAATGTAATTGAATCCGAAGTGCCATGGATCAATCCACCAACATTGGGCGCGATATCTCCCGGTTTGTAATTGAGCAGCCGTGCAGGTATCGGATTCTTTTTTGGAAGCTGGGTAGTTCTCACCGGGGCTGCGACCTTCGGTTTAACTGGTTGGGGATTTATAGGTTTACGGGAAATTGTCGGTTTCTTGTCACCGTCAGGAAATTTTGCGCGTACGTAAACTTGGTCTTCCATCGACAACTGCTTAATCGAATAGAGAACTTTACCTCCCTCGTCTTTTTTCAGGATAAGTATACCCCCCTTGTAACTGACAATTTCCGCGGCCAGCGTTTTACCGTCAGCCGTTGTCCAATTTCGGGCTAACACCTCCAGTGGACTAAACCCAAGGAGTGTTCCGAAAAAAACAGCGATAAATAATCTCCACATCATGTTTAAAAAATAAGGCTAAAACTTTATCCTAAAAGGTCTCTTAAAATACCTCCTATCGTTAAACTGCGCAAGACCAATGTTAATTCCTGTAAGATTGAAGCCGCCTCGTTTAGCGAATGCGCAAACTGACAAAGTAAATAGCAGTGCCAAAAATTAATAAAAATCCACTTACAATCCCGAAAGTTGAAGAAAGACCGAATTGATCGGTTAATGGTTGAGCGATAAACGGTGAAAAAAATCGTCCTAAAAAATGACAGGTTGTGAGACCTCCAATCGCTCTACCACGATAAGCTTCCGGTGATACCGTATTCACCCAAAGGTTAATGTTTGGTAAAAAAAGCGCCATTCCCGTCGACATAACAAGCAGCCCTAAAATCGCTTGTGTAAAATTTGTCGATAAGTAGAGGACAATAAATCCGAGAGAGGATAAGTAGATAGAAGTGGTCATGATACCGATAAAGCTAAATCTGCTTTTAATCATTCCATAACGTGAAGCGACTATAGTAATACAAAGCGTAGATAAAGCCATGGATAGCCCTAATTGCGTACTACTCGTCACTGATAACCCCTCGGCAAAGAAGGGAAATAAAATTCCTGTAAGGAATGAGGCCGCTGTTATTATAAAAGTCATTCCATAAATAGAAATGATTTTTATATAGGGGAATACCTCGTTAACAGGTATACTTTCACTGACTTCATGAGTTTTTGCCCGACGGGGTTCGGTAATGAAATAATAGCTCAACGGTAAGAAAAAAAACGCGATGCCATATAAGTAAAATGAATATCGCCAGCTGAAATCAGCTAGTGCTCCACCCAAAACTAAAAATATCATCGTGAAAAAGCTCATCGAAGAAACTTGCAGACCTATGAGTTTTTGACGTTTTTCGCTTTCATAGTAATCCGCGATCAAGGCTATGCACGCAGTAGTGATTCCTCCCACAGCCAATCCAAGAATTGCTCTTCCCACAATCAGCATGTAAAGTGAATCCAGGTAAGCGCCTGAAGTGCCGCTCAATCCAAAAAGTAAAACGGATCCGATAAGTATTCGCTTACGCCCAAAACGATCGATGATAAATCCCGCAAGCGGTGCGCCAATCGCCGTAAAAAGGTAAGGCATTGTTAAAAATAATCTGACTAACAATTCGGCATGCGCTTCACCCTCAAAAGAATATAGGATTTTTGGCAAAGCTGGAATCACAAGCGCCCCCGTAATAGGGGGTAAACAACTCATCAATAGTAAAACACCTAAACGCAGCGAATTGTCTTTCATGAAAGATAAATTCCTCTTCCCTTTTCATTACCGTCTGAACGAAACGTATAGAAATGGCGAAAAATCAGATTTCCGGAATTCCTTACAACTCCACTCCCTTTCTCACTACAACTTAATGCTGTGTTTTCACCAAGGGTCGGCATTTTAATGTTTATCGATCTCAAGATTTATTAAAGGGTAATAATTGTTTATCGGGGAAAGCTATGTTTTTTAGTACTAAGCAGCAAGGATGGAACCGATGAAAAGGTGGGTGACTACTTGCCGCTCATTACCTTATTCACTATTGACTCAAAACCAGGTAGCGATCCAATAAACTCCAGAAGCAGATTTTTAAATTATACTTTTATCCTATTAATACTCATGCAGACAAACAGAACACGAGAAAAACTGATAGCGGGGCAGGCGGCATTCGGCACCTTTATGGGATTGGGCAGCCCCAACCTTGCCGAGCTACTCTCACAAGTTGGCCTTGACTATCTGGTAATTGAAACAGAGCACAACGGCCTCGATTCAGCTGAAATTGAACACATGCTTATGGCCATAAAGGGGACCGAGACTACTCCTATTGTACGCATCCCGTCACATGACACTGTGTATATTCAACGGGCTTTAGATATGGGCGCCATGGGTATCATTGTCCCCTTGCTGAAAACCGCAACCGAGGCTGAAGCCATCGTCGCTGCTAGCCGCTACCCACCAGACGGCACGCGCGGTTGGGGACCATTGCGCGCCAGCCAGTATACACTCGATAATGATGATTATATAAAGCGAGCTAATGACAACATACTCGTCGCCGGGCTCCTTGAAACAAAAGAAGCCGTAGAGAATCTGGATGAAATTACTTCCGTCCCAGGTCTTGACGCACTTTTTATTGGCATGTGGGATTTGTGTTTTTCAATGGGGTTGAACCCTATGGATATGCCGTTCCCTGAAACAGACGCGGTCATAGAACGTGCGTTGGAAATCGGTAAAAAGAATGGGGTCGCCATAGGGATGGGGTCGAATACGCCCGAGGATTTAATTCGACATAAGACGCAAGGATTTACCTTTCTGGCATATGGCCCCGACTACTATTTAATGATAAATGCCATCAATGCCGGTTTAGAAGCCTTTAATCAATAATACAGTAAACGAGGTAGCGCACCCTGCACTGAACTATATTGCTTTCATTTCCCATTTAGGAACGACGCCTTTGTTTGCGATCCATTTGGGAAGATGCATTTTCGACATCTCGATAATGACCTCGACACAGCTAGTATAGATGGCATCCGGATAGTCATGGTGATAACCGCCTAGATGTGGAGTAAAATTCATATTTTCGAACGTGAGATATTCATCGTCGGATTTAAGGGGGTGATTTTCCAGAACATCAAATGCCGCTGCTCTGATCCTTCCTTCGCGAAGGGTTTTCTTTAATGCTTCTTCATTTACTATCCCCGCTCTCGCGCCGTTGACGAGGACTGCATCCCTTCTCATTAATTGAAGTTCCTCTTCACCGACGATCCCGCGGGTTTCATTATTCAGCGGGCACACGGTCAAAACATACTGTGAAACTTTCAACAGTTCGTTTAATTCGACCTTCGTGCACCCCAGTGATTTTATCGTCCCCTCATCCAGATAGGGATCGAACACGCGAATATTCATTGCAAATCCCGAGAGTTTTCTCGTGATCGCCTTGCCGATTCGCCCGAAACCGATAAGGCCCAGATCAGCCCCCGTAAATTGCCCCAGAGGTAACGCTTCCTGGGCACTCCATATCCCACGACGAATTAACCGATCTTGTCGGGCTGTTTGCCGCACCGCGGTAAACAGCAAAGTTATGATGTGGTCGCTCGTCGGTTCCGTTGGATCGTCCGGAGTATGCGCGACAATAATTCCTCTTTTCGTGCAAGCATCGTGATCGATGTTGTCGGTACCACTCCCGCATTTAATGACCGATCCCATATTTTTAAAGATCTCCATATTTTCTTCTACCACCAATCCTTTACGAGAGGATGTTAAAAATAGAACATCGGCATCACAGGCATATTTTTATAACTACTCGCGCGTGTGGCAATCGTGGAATACATAAACAATGCCGGCCTTCTCAAATTTATCCCTTACCCAGTCCGGCAATGGGTGGTTGTCGTTCGCTATGTGGGCAACTTTAAACATTTACAAGTCGATGCGATAAAGTGGTTCCAGACCTTCAGCTACGCGATCGCAGTTAGTCGCGGCGCAGACCGCCCGATTCCTGGCAGTGCCATCAGTGCCACCTGCAGTGTGCGGCAAGGCAACAACATTAGGTAGGGCTAATACCGGCAGAGACGGATCGATCGGTTCCTTGGCAAAAACATCGAGTCCCGCACCGCCGATTTTATTAGCCAGTAATGCCTCGAATAAAGCGTCCTGGTCGACTAGCCCCCCGCGGGCGATATTAATGAGGCACGCGTCCGGTTTCATTAATGAAATCCTGTGGGCGTTAATTATTTTCTCGGTCTCCTTATTGAGATGAAGGTGAAGTGAAAGGTAATCACAATCGGCGCATAACTGATCGAGATCGTCCGGGGTTCCGAGAAAATCAGGTTGGATTTCATCCATCACTTCCTGCTCGATTGGACGAACATCAATGGCCTTTATAATCATCCCGAACGGTTTAGCCCGACGCGCCAGTGCCTGGGCGCTCGCACCAAATCCAACAAGTGCCAATGTTCGACCAACGAGGTCGTATCCCTTGATCATCCCGACAACTCTCTCTCTGATGTGATCTTGAGCTTCATGAAATTTATGGGTCAGCATAAGAATAAACATCATTGCCGTTTGCGCGAGCGCTACGCTGCTGAAAAGACCCGGGCAATTGGAGACGGGGATTCCTTTGCTTTTTATGTATTCCAAATCGAAGTGCTCAAACCCGACACTTTGCAACTGCCAGAATTTTACTCCGACCTCACTCGCGGCATCCATCATTTCCTGTGTGCTGTAGTTCAGTTGTACCACGACATCGATTCCTTCAAATTGTGGCTTTACGGGTTCGTCATAATTGAAGTAGCGCAGATCATGACGTTTGCTTATTTCTTCAATAGCTTCATTTCCCCATATGCCGGCTCTATCGGGTTGATGTAAAAGGAGGACGTGAACTTTATTCATATTTGATTAAGTTAGATTTTTTTAAACAATGAATAATTAAGTCTTTCCGCAATAAAGAAAGTCAATATATCGATTCCTTGCATTAAACCTACCTTTTGATGACGATTTTAACTCTTCTTGTAGATCAGAGCCCTGTTTTTCCGTGATTTACTTTTAAATCAAAGGATATACGATTTTTAAGGTACAAATATTCCTTTTTATTACCGAATTTTAAATTATTTAGTATCCGTGGACAATTCTTCAGATAATGCTTTCGATCCCGTAGAAGAGGCAATTCAAGACGTTGCCGATGGTAAGCTGGTAATCGTAACCGATGATGAGACCCGTGAAAACGAGGGGGACCTTATCATGGCTGCTTCTAAAGTTACTCCGGAAGCTATTAATTTAATGATTCGTTATTGTAGTGGTATCATTTGTGCCCCAACCACGAGTCATCAGCTTAAGCATTTAGGGATTAACCAAATGGTTCCCGATAACCGTGAATCCTATCGCACCGATTTTACGATATCAGTCGACGCGGCAGAAGGTATCAGTACGGGCATCAGTGCCTTTGATCGCGCGACAACAATTAAAATTCTCTCCGATCCAGAGAGTCATCCAGAAAATCTTGTCCAACCCGGTCATGTATTTCCCTTACGTGCAAGACCCGGCGGTGTCCTCCAGCGCGCCGGTCACACTGAAGCAGCCGTTGATCTGGCCGTCCTTGCGGGGCTGCACCCGAGTGGGGTCCTTTGTGAACTCCTAAACGACGATGGATCCTGTGCTCGATTGCCCGAGTTGATCAAATTTAAAGAAAAGTTAGGGCTTAAGCTAATCTCCATCGCCGACCTTATCCAATATCGACACAAGCGTGAAAAGCTTGTCGAAAGGTTGACTCAACAACCTTTCGCCTCCGCCTACGGTAAGTTTGATTTACATGTCTATCGTAATAAAATTGATGGCCGCCACCATATAGCACTCAGTATAGGCAAGCTCAGTCCCGAACCAACGCTTGTGCGCGTCCACAGTGAAAACCTGCTCAGTGATATCTTTCAGGCGAGCGATATGAATAGTCATCAATCCCTGGTTTCCTCTCTCGAATCGATCGCCAAAGAAAAAAACGGGGTCATACTTTACCTCGAACAGCCTCATAGTGGATTTAATGTCGAGAATTCAGGTAAGGAAAAAAATGGTAAAATAGCTCCCGCGCATATGGACTTTCGCGACTATGGAATTGGTGCCCAGATATTATCTGAACTCGGCCTGAAAAAAATCAGGCTGCTCTCCAGTACCCACCGCAAGGTAATCGCTCTCGATGGCTACGATCTGGAAATCGTTGAGCAAATTCCTTTAACTTGACGAGGTCGTTTTAACTTTATTCAGCATTCATGAGTCTCGAAATACCAGAATCTATAAGCACCGATACCAGTAGCCGCAGCTTTGCGATCGTCGCCTCTCGCTACAATCAAGAGCTGGTGGACCTTTTACTCGACAATGTGCTGAAAAATCTCAAGCAAGCGTGCGTGCGGGAAGACGCTATAGAGTTGATCCGTGTCCCTGGTTCACATGAGATACCTTATACCCTCAGTATGCTTGCCGAGCCGATGCACTTCGATTGTCTTATTGCACTGGGTGTAATTATTGCCGGGGAGACCGACCATCACGAAATCATCGCCCAAAGTTCCAGTATGGCTATTCAGCAAATAGCGATGGATACGCACACGCCTGTTATTAATGGTATTATTACAGCAACGCGTGAACAGGCTGAGGTTCGTTGTGGTAGTGAGGTTAACCGCGGGAAAGAGTTTGCGCTAGCCGCACTCGAGATGGCAGAGGTAAATAATCGGCTCTTAGCGTGGTGGTCGACTCACGGAGTATTAGAAAATAATGAATTTACCGGTCAGCATGATGGGGAAACACGGGGCAGTATTACTGAAAGAGAATCGAATACAAAGAATGGGGATTCATGAGTAATCGACGTGACAACCGCATCGCAGCCTTTCAATTTCTCTATA
>Ga0114999_10000702_pt1 | contig 49072 bp, 41 predicted proteins | sample ArcticOcean_MG_C_3_FD_89820 | JGI IMG/M metagenome (GOLD analysis project Ga0114999, IMG submission 89820) | Marine microbial communities from western Arctic Ocean - ArcticOcean_MG_CB8_126 | ecosystem: Environmental > Aquatic > Marine > Oceanic | place: Arctic Ocean: Canada Basin | collected...
AAACCACTTACAAGAAAAATCAATCCAATACGATCTGTGGATAAGGCATAGGCGTCTCGTAACCAGGTACCGACATAGGTAATAAATCCTACCATGGATGCAGAAATAAGAAAAGACGCCAGGATTGCCATGAGTGGGCTAGTTTGTCCCATAAAGGCTGCGTATTTCTTAAGCACCAGACGTGTTGACAAGGGCTTATTGTTTCCTTTATGAACGGGAATATACATCCATAAAGGCCACCATAACAAAATGGCAACAACTGCAAATGCGATAAATGCCCCACGCCATGTCGTCTCCGCAGCAATGAATGCGCCGAGAGGAACACCGATAATCATCGCCGCAAAATAACCTGACATCACAATGCCCATGGCCATACCACGTCGCTCATAAGAAAAATAATCGCCTATAAACGCCGTAATATTCAATGACAATGTACCTGCCGCCGCGCCGGTCAATGCCCGAAAGAGGAACATCATCTCATAGGTTGATGCCATGCCACATAAAAATGTCCCAATGGTAAAAACGGCCAGGCCAATCAGCAACAGCCGACGACGGCCCCATAAATCAGATATTGGCCCCAGAGTAAAGGAGGCAACGGCTGCCGCAACAGCATATATAGAAACCAGCAATCCCGCCAAACGGACATCTACCGAAAAGGCTTTCATCATGTCAGGTAACAGCGGCGAGATCATCTGGTTGTCCGCCACTGCCGCAAACATGACACCGAAGAGTACAGCGACCATACGCCTTTCACCTGGGCGGTTTGGTATGGTCATTCTTCAGCCATTTGGAAATGTTTGGAATGAAAGGTCAGGGACCGGTGGAGCGTGGTGCGAACATATTCCCATCCATGGCCACCGGGCAACAGATTATATTCGTGTGGAATACCAGATGCTTCCATATCCATATGTAATTTAGCGGCCCCGCGATGAAAACCATACCGGTCTTCGGTCCCACAATCGAAGTACCAGGCCACGGTTTTCAGATCTGTGGCAGTATGGACAAGATCAATAGGATGATGTTTCTCCCAATGGGCCTCGTCTACCGGGTTACCGAACACAGCCTCAAAAAACTGCGACTGATACGATTCTCGAAGGCGTGGAGGTAATTGATCCAATGGCACAGGGATCAATACGGCGCTGTGGGCACTTATCGAAGAGAAAAGATCAGGATGTTTCATCCCAAGCATCAGAGAACCGAACCCGCCCATGGAGATCCCACTCATAGCCCGATGAGAACGTCTCGAATCAACTCGGTAGGCTGATTCAATAAAGGAAATAAAATCCTCTATAATATAATCTTCATATTGGGCCTTGCCATTTATGGCATTCACATAAAAACTATTATCCCCATCTGCAATCGCAATAATGGCCGAAACAACTGTGCTATCAGCCATCAATTGATCTACTATCGGCTTTGCTCCGCGTTCTTCCCACCGGTCTTCTGAACCAAACAAACCATGAAGAAAATAGATCACCGGATAGGATTTGTCAGAGGCATCATATCCCTCGGGTAAATAGACTGCACATCTTTTATCCTGATCTAATGCTTCACTGCGAAACATCTTATATTCCACTCTTGACGCCGTTTCTTGAGCGTAAATCATTGAAGACGGAAAGGGCGATATTATAAGTAGCAGAAAAAATATAGCCCCCTGCAGAGGGCGAATGGGTACCGTATGTATCCAAACAGATAAATTTGATTTATTCATTATGTTTCTCTATCTCCTAACCAGGGGGTTGATTCATGCCATAAGAGCACGCGGTCCCGTAAATCATCAGCCAGATCCATATTATCGCTCGTATCCACTAAATTATCCTGTTCATAGGGATCCGAAATGATATCATAAAAACAATGCCGAACATCTGAAACCGAGCGGGTATGAGGGTTGGTTTTAATGCCATATAGATGTGTCGGCGTCCTAATCCCAATTTTACCATCTGGTGTCTCAATAAACGCATCCGTGTCGTTTAAAGTTTCACCGTTATTTAACAGACTCGAGAGACTTCGCCCCTGGACATGGTCGGGCGGAACACCCCCACATATATTTATCAGGGTGGGCATAATATCAATAATCTGTCCAACCTGGGTAGTATTCACTTTGGGAGACCAGGCCTGGGGGGCATGAAAGATTAATGGAATACGGATCGATTCTTCAATAAGTTGCCCTTTGTTAAATAAATGGTGACTCCCAAGATTGTCTCCATGATCTGAGGTAAACACAATGATGGTATCATCTGCAAGGTCAAATGTTTCAAGATTTTGCCTCAATCGTCCAACCATATCATCGACCCAACTTGTCATACCATAATACAAGGCGATCAACTTGCGTAAATCAAATCCAGCAGGCAAACGCTCTGTGTGTGGTAAATGATGATCATAATAAAGAAAATCCCATAAGTAGATTTTGAACCAGTGCTCATCAAAAGGTAAAACACCATCTCTAAAGACATTAGGTCGGAGAGGAATATCTTTTGGATCATACATGTTCAGGTAATAATCCGGTGCATCCAACAAGGGCATATGGGGCGGGGAAATACTGTAATAGAGAAAAAATGGATCATCTTCGGCATGCCTGCTTTGCAAATACTGTTTAACCTGGTCAGATTCATACGACACGCTGAAACCTTCTACCGCAGCTTCTGTACCATTATTTTGAACAAAGGTTTGTCCGGTATGACGATGATGAACTCGAGGATACAGACTATATTCAAATCCCACCAATCCGGGCGGGGGATGGATATGCCATTTTCCGATCAATGCCGTGTCATAGCCAAGGGTTTTAAAAATCTCAGGGAGAGTTTCATCGGAAAAGTGACCCCGATGATCAACCGGATATTCACGCATAAAGGGTGTGCCATCCGCTCGTCGATCTGAATGATTGCTCAGCGTGCCCATGCAGGTTCGACTGTATTGCCCTGAAATAAGACAAGACCGTGCTGGCATACACACCGGATTATTTGTTACAGCCGTTTCAAATCGGACGCCCTCTGCAGCCAGTTGATCGATATGTGGTGTTTGAACCACCTCATTACCATACGCACCTGTTTCAAAGGCTCTTAATTGATCACATATGCAGAGGATAACATTCGGTGTTTTTCTCACATGGATATCCTGATCGTTCATCGAAGATCTTTCGCTTAAAATGAAAGGATTACCGCGTAAAGGAAAAAATTACATATATATTTTAAAACAGTAATGTTATCGCCATGCCCACCAGAACGATGTTTAATATGTATCGGATTAAATGGTCCCCTTTTTTTATCGTATAATGTGTTCCAATCCATCCTCCAATGGCATTGCCGACAGCGAGTGTTAGACCAATCATCCAAATGACCTGTCCTTTAACGGCGAAAATCACCAAAGCAATCAGGGTATATACGCCTACAATAAACACCTTATGCATATTGACCCGGACCAGATCAAAGCCGAGAACACGATGAAGTACAGCCATGAGAAAGAATCCGACGCCTGCTTGAATGAATCCCCCATAAAACCCGATACCCACCATGAGTACATGGCCAAGTACCAGACGTTTTGGCCGAACGGTGGGTTGCTCCGTGGGCTTGCGGCTCATCAGGATCAACAACACGATCATGAGAACACCCAGAATCTGATTAAACAACTCACCACTAATTTTAGTCCCCAGGTAAGCACCCACGGCTGCACCTGGCACCGCACATAGTGACAGTGTCAAACTTGTTCTAAGGTCCGAATATCCTTTTTTTAAAAAGCCACCTACAGCAGAGACATTTTGTGCGACGATCGCCACACGATTGGTTCCATTGGCGACCGGACCATCCAAATCCAGAAAAATCAGTATCGGTAAGACCAGCAGAGAACCACCGCCGGCCATGACATTTAAAAACCCGGCTATGATCCCAACACCTGCCAGCATGATCGCCTGCCATATTTCCATGTATAGCCCCTTCATCTATCGATAACTATATGGATACAACTTGACACGATGGCCTAAAGTAACTACTTGTACAAGTGGGGTTTCAGCCTGAACTATTGAAGCCATTCACCAGGCGAAAGTCAAGGACGGATTGCCTGGTGACACACCCGCGTTTTAATATCTCAAGGATCGGCCAAGGGAATCTGAATGAATCTGGATGAACTAGGTAATCGGATACGCGAGCAGAGAATAAAACAGCGATTGAAACAGCAGGATATCGCGAATGCACTCATGCTGAGCGCTCAGGCGGTTTCCAAATGGGAGCGTGGTGAAAATGCTCCAGATATATCCGTCCTGCCAGATCTGGTTAAAATACTCGGGGTTAGCGTTGATTGGCTATTGTCCGGTCCGCAGCAACCCACGGATTCGTTTGAAGCCACGATTTTATGTACCAGTATTAATCAATTTGCTGAACGCTCAACCCGAATGTCGTCTAAAAGCGTTGCAGCCTGGGTAAATGGTTTGTTCTACACCCTAACTGAGGCTGCTTTGCAATACGGTTGTGTACCGATAAAATATGTGGGCGATGGCTTTTTGGGATTTTTTTCCGGGGCCGATCATACAGAACGTGCATTAAATGCGGCGCTAACGGCGAAGACTATCGTAAACGACCCGCATTTTATCATCACCTTGCACCGGGGAAACATCTTTCTGGGCTCAATCGGTCACCCGGACTATAGCAAACCCGACATCACAGGTGACCGGGTAAACACCGCATTCTTGACTATGGCCTGGGTGGCCCGTCATGTGGAGAGCGGCCTCGGTATCACTGAAGCGGTAGCAAATCACGTCCCGGATTACATAAAATTAATTCCCCATTGTGATTTGGAAATTCACGGCTTACCGTCCTCTGTGACGGTATTTGAGGTCCCCATTGAGTCGAACATGAAGGACCACAACCACACGCCCTCTAAAAACTAACCTGCTTCATATCATTATCCTGGAACCGGTGCGTCCTCTTGTATCAGCCCGTCTTCTTTTAAATCAGTCCAGAGCTCTGATGGAATGACATGCATAAAATGTTGTTTATTCGCATCGATGAATTCTGGTTTAAATGCACCTGGAATGACGGAAGCTACTGCGGGATGCCCGAGTGGAAACTGCATGGCGGCAGCCGGTAAGGGCACGCCATATCGATCACATACGGCTTGTATCCGGCTGGTTTTCTCTAAAATGGCTGGTGAGGCGGGGGCGTACGCATATGTGGCCGTTTCGGAAGGCCCCGTGACCAAAATGCCAGAGGCAAAGACAGAACCTATGACCACCCCGACCCCCTCTTCTTCACAACGTGGAAACTCCTTATCCAGGGCGTCCTGATCCAGCAGAGTGTATGGCATTGCGACAATGAAAAAATCCAGAGGCATCAGATCTAAAAACCGGTGAATCAATCCGGTTTTATTTAGCCCGGCACCAACCCCCTTAATTAACCCTGCGGATTTCAACTCATCCAAAGCCCGCCAACCACTCGTGAACATCTGATTCAAATAGGCTTGTACCTGCGATTCACTATGAAAAAAATGATCGAGATCGTGGATGAGCAACAGGTCGATTTGATGCAAACCCAACCGCTGTAAACTATCTTCATACGAACGCATGATTCCGTCATAACTATAATCAAACCGCTGGTCAAATGGTAAGCCTCCCATCCAGTAACCATATTCAAAATGATCTATATCTTTAGTGGCCGATAAGACCCGACCGACCTTTGTTGAGAGGATATAGGAACCCGGATCCTGCTGTCTCAGCATATCACCAACACGACGCTCACTTTTGCCATATCCATAAAAGGGCGACGTGTCATAATATCGAATCCCGGCATTCCAGGCTCTGGTCAACGTATCTCTGGCCTGTTCATCTGATACAGGATGAAAGAGTTCTCCAAGGGGAGCAGCACCAAATCCCAATTCTGTTACATGTACATCGGATCGGCCCAAACGCCGAGTTGAAATTGCTTCCATTCGAATCATCCTTCCTCTTGAATGTATTCACCTTTTATGTTGTCTGATTTATCAATATATGATTTTCCGAAATATGATCAAACAAGTTCACCCGGTGGGAATGACCACCCCCATTTATACCCTTAAGACTTTTAATATGGATATCATTCGCCAGGACCATTTTGAATGGTTGAATACCTGATTGATGTCAAACTCGCCATAAATGGCGCAAAGCTCAAAACAGCCAGAAAGTTTTATGGCTGCCTCCATTTCCTTGGGTGTCCAGATCGCTTGTAATTCTTCAAACTGATAGCGGGTTTCCAACCCATTATTATTGACCGTCATCTCAACATTAAATGTGCGGGTTTCCAACACGGAATTAACAGGATCTAGCTCATTGCCCCATACCATATCAATCGTAACCCCATCACGAGATGTCCGCCATTTAGGGTTTGTCGCGCGATTGGCAATGCCCATTAATAGATCACGTGGATGTGGCAGTTCGATGATGTACAATCCGTCCGGAGTGAGATTTTCAGCAACATTCCGGAGATGTTGGACCATGTGGTCAATGGTGAAAATATGATTTAATGTGGCCATCATAGAAAGAGCCACGTCGACCGGATTATTTAGTTTGAAGTTTAACATATCATTACAGACAAAATCAATATCCACTTCATCCTCGAGCGCTTTCTCGGCAGCATATTCTACCATGGAGGCAGAAATGTCCAATGCAATCACTTCATATTTTTGTTTTGCCAATGCTCGGGCATGGTACGCTGGACCACAACCCATTTCCAGGAAACGCGGAATCGGGACATCACTCCATTCATGGATACAAGCATGAAGAAATGTCAGCTCTAAATCAAGGTCGCGTTGAAAGGCGATATCATAGTAAAATGGGTAATCATATATCGAAGACATGGTTGGTTTTGGCCTATGTAAAACAGAGATTATTAGACTTAACTTTAGGATCGGGCCGCTAATATAATACATCACAGAAAGATACCAATTCGCTTAATTTAAAACAAGATAGTTCTACTATATTTCCACGCATATAAGCCATGAAATCACCGAACTTTTTTATCCTTTTTGTATTGACAGAATCATACTTTTACGGTAATCTGTTTTCTTTCACGCATACCAAATTTACAATGAAATATGAGATATTTAATAAGGGCGTTGGCAACTGATCCGATGCTGGTGTCATAGTCATTTTTTGATGTCAGCCAGGTCCATGCGCAAAAAGGAGTGCTCCAATGAACAAACATGATGGTACGAATGGCATGGATGAGTGGGATGATGACGTCGATCTAAATGCGCATCGGGCAAAGACTGACGATTCTGAGGCCATTGATTTCTTCCCCCCAAACTACCGCATTGGTCGTACCAAATACATGTTTGTAACCGGTGGTGTGATGTCGGGGGTCGGCAAGGGGGTCTTCAGCGCATCGCTCGGACATCTGCTCAAGCATTACGGATTTACCATCTCTCAGATTAAAATGGATGGCTACTTGAATCAAGATGCAGGTACCATCAATCCTTATCGTCATGGCGAAGTGTTTGTCCTTAATGATGGCACAGAATGTGATATGGATCTCGGAACCTACGAGAGATTTCTGGATGATGACCTGAATAAATTTAATTATATTACCTCAGGCAAAGTATATCGGATCATTCTGGACAAGGAAAGACGTGGAGAATATCTCGGGCGAGATGTCCAGGTGGTGCCACATGTCACGGGTGAAATAAAATATCTGATACGAACCAAAGCCCAGGAAGGCCCATATGATATGATCGTTGTTGAGATCGGTGGGACCGTGGGTGATATTGAAAATATCCATTTTATAGAAGCAGCTCGAGAGATGTTATATGATGAAGGCCGAGACAATGTGATGTTTTCACACGTCACCCAGGTGCCCTATAACGAATCCGCAGGGGAATTGAAGAGTAAACCCACTCAGCATAGTGTCAAGGCCTTGTTACAAATGGGCGTCCAGCCCGATATCATCGTGTGCCGGTCGGCCATCGCACTTAACCGTAAGGTCCGCCAGAAAATCAGTTTATATTGTAATGTATCAGAAAACCACGTAATTAGCAGCCCGAATACGGATTCGATTTACCGGATACCGACGCTCCTCGATCAGCAGAATACCGCTCAGATCGTTGCGGACAAATTAAAAATAAATCTTCCTCAACGTTTCGACCGTTCGAGAGCGTTTGATATCTATTTAAAATATCTTGCAAAACCTCATAAAACCGTCCGGATTGCCATTACGGGTAAGTATACTGATTTACATGATTCATACGTTAGCATATTGAATGCCCTGGATCATAGTAAAATAAAAGCGGATGTGAATCTCGAGATGGAATGGATCGATACCTCCGAATACTCGGATGGACGTTCTATGCCCACGGATTTGCTGGATGGAATTTCCGGTATTATTGTGCCGGGTGGATTTGGTGAGCGGGGTGCCGAAGGTAAAATTAGATTTATTCAATATGCTCGTGAGCACGCCATCCCATTCCTCGGATTGTGTTATGGCTTCCAACTTGCGGTGGTGGAATTCGCCAGAAATGTCTGTGGATTGAAGACAGCTGGACATACAGAGTTCGATGAGCACGCTGACACGCCAGTCATCTATTTGCTACCAGAACAGCGAAAACTAACCGAAATGGGCGGGACAATGCGGTTGGGTGGCTATGAAGTCAAAATCAAGAAAGGCACGCAGGCATACAAATATTATCAGACGAATAAAGCGACTGAACGATTCCGACATCGATATGAATTTAATAATGAGTACAAAACCGCGATTGAAGATCACGGATTGATTTTTTCGGGAATGACACCGGATGCCAAGATTATGCAGATCCTGGAAATATCCGACCATCCATATTTTATCGGGACGCAATTCCATCCGGAGTTAACCAGCCGGCCCTACCTTCCACAACCACTTTTCCAGGCTTTTGTTATGGCAGCAAAGGCAGATACCGGAAAATCAAAAAACGACATCCCCCAGACGCCGGCACAAGTTGGCTAAGAGGGGTAATAAAAAAGGACAGTGCATGTTAAGAGCTAACTTGCACTGTCCTGGAATTTTGTTACTTAAGTATAATTAATCTCAAGAATTATTTGCAGCTTTCATCAAGCGGGATTTGTTGCGCGAGGCTGTTCGTTTATGTATCAGGCCGGTTTTTGCTGCTTTATCCAATTTGGAACAGGCAGCACTCACCAAAGAAGGCATGGTTTCAGTATCCGTATTATCACGAACTTTTCTAATAGCTGTCCGCATAGTCGATTTGACAATAGAGTTCCTGGCTTGACGAACAACTTCTTGTCTTAACCTTTTTTTCGATGACTTAAGCTTCGGCACGAATGTACTCCTCTTTAGATAATAATATCCTTCGAACTGTTGAATTTGATTTTGGGTTCGGCATAAGTACACCTTGGAACCGCGATAATATACAATGTAACATTATGAGTGTCAAGCAATAATATGAATAGTTCGGAGGGAGAAATAAATCATTATGAATCGACCCCTCTGCGTACCTTTTTCTGGGAGGGTAAACTTACCATCGGAGGCCTTATTTGTAATGATCTGTGGGCTAACCCAGGTTGTACCCCAATGCCTGATTCTCATCTCACCCAACAATTGTCTGATATGAATGCCCGCATTATCTTTCATGCAGTCAACGGGGGACGTAACGGCAGCGACTGGTCAAAAGTGGCCTGGCAATACCATGAATCCAACTTGCGGATGCGCGCCCACGCTGGACGGCTATGGATCGTCATCGTCGATAATGCCGCGCCAACGGACATGCCATGTTCATCACCCTCAGGCGTTATTAATCCAGAGGGCCAATGGGTGAGTCGAACGGTTGCTTTGGGTGAAGATTTTTTTGTATATGAAATTGATGATTTGCAACCTCATTCCTGAGACCAAGATTTGAGTGGATAGGAAGGTCCGACGACGTGAATCATCCGCCGATCTTCGCCGCAATTATATGTGCTCACCCCTGGTAAGATCTCAGATAACCGGTAGGAAATGTCATGCGAGACCAACCCAATATTTTATTCATCGTATCTGACCAAATGGTCGCGGCACTGACGGGTGCCTATGGCCATCCGGTCGTAGAGACGCCTCATCTAAATCGACTGGCGGAGGAAGGCGTTCGGTTTGATTCCGCATATACACCCTTCCCCCTTTGCTCACCTGGCCGCGCATGTATCATGACTGGACGCCACGCTTCGGAGATAGGTGCCTGGGATAACGGTGCGCTGTTAGCTGCGGACCAACCTACGTTCGCTCATTATCTTACAGATGCTGGATATGACACGGTACTATCTGGTAAAATGCATTTTATCGGCCCAGATCAATTACATGGGTTTCGCCAACGCCTGACGACTGATATATATTCCTCCGATTTTGATTGGGTAAAGCCAGAATGGATTCGGCTTAAAGAAACGGGTGGGGAAGATTGTGAAACGGTAATGAATGACAGACGAGGTTACAATGCCGCAGGATATACCGGTGAAGCGGTACAAATCGGGAAATGGCACAATGCCCTGAGTTATGATGAAGAGACCCACTTTCGTGCCATAGAATATCTTCGTGCACACCAGCAGAAATCAGACCAAACACCGTTTTTGCTCTGCGCATCATACCACCATCCCCATGAGCCCTTCTGGCCACCACAGCCCTACTGGGACATGTATGAAGGGGCCGACATTGACCTCCCGTCCTTTCCTGATAATCTTGAAGCGTCTCAATCCATGATGGATCGAAATCTCAACGCCTATCATGGAACAAGTCGTTATAACCTGCGAGATCCGGATGGCCTATATCGATTACGCCGGGCCTATTATGGTCTCGTCTCCTATATGGATCAAAAGGTGGGAGAGCTTCTCGATACACTTGAGGCCACCGGTTACGCCGACAACACGGTGGTTGTTTTTGCCAGTGATCACGGTGATATGCTCTGCGAACGGGAAATGGTTCAGAAGCGATGTTTCTACGAATGGTCTTGCAGGGTCCCACTCATTGTTCGGTTTCCTGATGGATGGAAAGGGGGCACGACGTGTTCCACTCCGGTCTCATTAATCGACTTGTTGCCCACATTCTCAGATCTGGCAGGTAGACCCGCTTTACTTCCCCATGATGGGGAGAGCCTTATATCCGTTCTAACGGAACAAAATCACGATCGGGTTGTTTTTGCCCAAGCACACGAAGCTGTTGGCATGCCCTGTATCATGGCGCGGCAGGGGTCCTATAAATACAATTATATACATGGTCATCAGCCTCAATTATTTAACCTCAATTCTGACCCGGGCGAATGGGATAATTTAGCAGATGATCCAGGATCCACCAAGGTTGCCAACCGATTACGCCGAATGATTCTAGATACGTTTAATCCTGAGGAAATGGCAGAAGCCAATCTGTCCAGCCTGTATCGGCGAAGACTCATCCGGGATACCATGACCAATCATAAACAGACCTGGGCCCACTTTCCGACCTATGATTATCGGCGTGGCGCTATGGATCAATACCTTTAATAAACCTGAACCAGTCTCTTAATCAAGAACCAGAAAGGAAATCGCCTTATGCGTTCTATTTTTTTATTCGCCATATGGATTTTTGCCTCAACGAGTTACGCACAGACACCGGTAAAGTATGAGGTGTCTTTTGATAACGCGGTCCATCATGAAGCTGAAATCATTGTTACCTTTACCAATGTATCCTTTGAAACATTGGAGGTCCGCATGAGTCGGACTTCACCCGGCAGATATGCCCTACACGAATTTGCTAAAAATGTCTACAATGTCCGGATAGAAGATGGTAAAGGCAAAAGCCTGCCAGCATCAAAAGTCAATCCCCATCAGTGGAATGTTTCCGGCCACAACGGCACCGTGGAAATCACCTATACTATTTTTGGTGACCGGGCGGATGGGACCTATATGGGCATTGACCAAACCCACGCCCATTTGAACGTACCGGCGACATTTATGTGGGCGCGAGGTATGGAGGATAGACCGATAGAAGTCACATTCAGCCTGACTGATCCCTCCTGGAAGGTGGCCACCCAACTGCAACCTGGAAACAAGGCGTCGACCTACCTTGCTCGGGATCTTGCATATTTTATTGATAGCCCTATAGAAATAAGCGCTTTCGACCTCCGTACATGGAAAGCGGGGTCGGGAAACAATACACAAACCATCCGACTTGCTATTCATCATGAGGGCACTGAGGCAGAAGTGGATGCGTATACTCAGCTTGTACAAGCTGTTGTGCGGGAGGAAACAGCTATCTATGAGGAATTACCGACATACGACTTTGGAGAATATACATTCATCTCTGATTACCTGCCCCATGTCAATGGCGATGGCATGGAACATCGGAACTCAACCATCCTTTCATCCACCGGTAATTTGAAGGATAACTACATCCGCCTCCTTGGAACGGTCTCTCATGAGTTCTTTCATTGCTGGAATGTGGAGCGAATTCGACCCCGTTCACTCGAACCGTTTAATCTTGAGTCGGCCAATATGTCGTCAGAGCTCTGGTTTGCAGAAGGATTTACAAGTTACTATGACGACCTTGTATTAAAACGTGCGAACATCATCAGCCTGGACCGATATGCGAAGGGCATTACAGGCGGATTAAATAGCGTACATAATGCCCCCGGCAGAAAACTTCGGGGCCCTGCGGGCATGAGTCAATACGCGCCATTTGTCGATGCAGGTGTAGCCATTGATCAGCGCAATTTCAGCAACACCTTCATCTCTTATTATACCTATGGGGCCGTGACGGGTCTTGCCCTGGACCTGACATTAAGGGATAAATTTACGGGTATCACGCTTGATGATGTGATGAAAGCCATGTGGGATCAACATGGTAAGATGGAAAAAACATTTACCAATGAGGACATTGAACGGGTCCTGGGTGAGGTAACTGGAGACATAAAATTTGCCAAATCCTTCTTCGACCGACATATCCATCAAAACCATCTTGTTGATTATGAAGACCTGTTGGCCCAGGCTGGATTGCTCCTACAAAAATCGAATCCTGATAAAGCCTGGATGGGCGAAACGACCCTTTCATTTAATCAGAATAAAGCGCAAATCATAAACGGCACATTGATTGGAACCCCCGTTTACAAAACGGGCCTTGATCGTGGGGATGTTATCGTCACAATTGATGGCCAGGCGATCGTGAGCAACAGTGATTTAGATCAAATTATTGCCAATCATGTCCCGGGTGATACTACTTCCGTTTCATTTACATCTCGTGGTGTGGATAAAACCGCCGATCTGATATTAGCAGAGCATCCAGGATTGGAAGTAGTACCATTTGAACATATCGGTCGTTCAGTCACCGGGGAGATGCTCGCTTTTCGCCGCAGCTGGCTGGGTAGTAAAGTGCCCGGTAATGGAGATGATTTACGCCGTCATTGCCATACTTGTAATCGGGCTTATCCTTTTGCACAGGAATATTGTACCTATGATGGAGATCCATTGCAATTAACACCAAGTCCATAATTTCTGACATTCAACCATGCTAAAAGACTTTACGCTCAGAACCCTTTTGATGAGGTCGCAGCAGATTATGCAAACGTGCGTCACGGCTATCCTGAATCGGCCATTCAAGATATTATAGCCCGATCCGGCTTATCAGATGATGCGTATATCCTTGAAATTGGATGCGGTGCGGGTCAAGCCACGTACCCTTTTGCAAAGCGGGATTATACCCTCTTGTGTCTGGATATTGGGGCTCATCTGATCGAGCAGGCAAAAAGAAAATGTGTGGATTACCCCAGTGTAGTGTTTCACCAATCTACATTTGAAGATTGGCAGCAACGACCACCGTATTTCGATCTCGTGTTATCTGCCACTGCTTTGCATTGGATCAGGGACGAGGTCAGGTATTCCAAACCAGCCATGGTTTGGAATACCTGACCTCGTCCCTCGCTTTATTATCCAATGCGCATCCGGTGCCACCGGATGATAAATACCAACCCATCCAGCGGATCTACCAGGCGGTTGTTCCCGAATGGGGTGGTTTAAAGAATCGTCCATCCATTGACGTGGGTATTGCGAAACAAACGGAGGCTATACAGAAAAGTGGGTTATACGAGGCTGTTGAAATTAGAAAACACCCCTTTAAGAAATCCTATACCACATTAGAATATCTTAAATTGATGAATACATATTCAGACCATCGAAGTCTGGATTCTGACCGTCGCGGGAGATTATTCGAAGTTGTTGCTGAAGTCATCGAAATGGAATTCAATGGTCTGTTGGAAAAGGAGTTTGTTGCAGTTGCCCACGTGGCCTTACGAGAACAAGTCAAAACATACTGAAGCCGTCTCACCGGTTACACCCTCTCACCTATCAAGGATTTAATAGGCTTGCTAAACGCTGCAAAAAGAAGTCCTGCTAGAATGACCACCACCGCCACCCAAAAAAACAGTTCGGGAAGGGGTAAAGATTCAAATTTACCGCCGATGAGCCCGGCAAACAAGTTACCCAGGGCAGCCCCCATAAACCAGATACCCATCATCTGACCAACATACTTCCTGGGGGATAGTTTGGTGATACCGCTCAAGCCAACCGGGCTCAGACATAACTCTCCTACCGTATGAAAAAAATACGTCACAATTAACCATGCAGGACTTACACCTGGCCCCCCCTCATTTGTAAATGTGGCACCCCAGGCTATGACCAGAAAACCTACACCCAGCAACACCAAACCGTAGGCGAACTTGACTGGAATAGATGGTTCCCGTTCAGCAAGCAACAACCATAGCCAACCAAAAAGTGGGGCGAGAAGGATGATAAAGAGCGGGTTGATGGACTGAAGCCAGCTCGCCGGTGCTTCGAATGACCCTATGGTCGTATCGGTTAAACGCTCGGCAAACAGATTAAGGCCTGAACCTGCCTGTTCAAAACCTGCCCAGAATAGCGCCGCCCCAATAAACAGGAAGAAGATGACCACCACCCGCTTTTTTTCTGCTGTATTCAAACCACCGAGGATGAGGACAAAGGCGAAATAAAGTATGGCGATCGCAATCACTGCATAGCCCAGGGCAACGCCAAACTGTTCCATAGTGAATGGCATCACCGTTCGTAGACCAAGCAAGCAAACAACTATAATGCCCATGCAAAACAGGCCAATGTATAGTTTTTTCCAGTTAGCGCGAAGTTCAGGGTCACCTTCAGGTGCTTTACCGACATCACCCAATTGGTGTTGGCTGAACTTATAAACAAAAAGCCCAATGACCATGCCGACACCGGCCGCACCAAATCCGAGATGCCAATCAATGTTTTGACCGAGATATCCGCAAATCAAAGGACCTAAAAAAGCCCCCAGGTTGATCCCCATATAAAAAATTGAAAAACCAGCATCCCGTCGGGCACCGCCTTCAGGATATAGACCACCGACAATTGCACTGACATTGGGTTTGAGCAGACCGGTGCCAACGATTATTAAAAATAATCCCATATAAAATGTGAATGACCCCGTGATGGCCAGGCTGAAATGACCAGAAGCGATAATGATGCCCCCGATAAAAATGGCCTGACGCTGGCCAATCAATCGATCAGCAATCCAACCGCCTGGCAAGGCCACCAGATAGACGGCAGCTGTATACAATCCATATATTACACCGGCCGTCTCCGAACTCATGGCAAAACCACCACGCTCTGAATCCGTTAAAAAAAGTATGAGAATTGCCCGCATACCATAATAGCTGAATCGCTCCCAGAGTTCTGTGAAGAAAAGCGTAGTCAGTCCGATAGGGTGACCTAATATCGTGCGGGCTTGCACCTCATTGCTATCTGGCATTGAATTCTCCTTGCCTCTCACTTATCCATCTGATTACTACCTCTTCACCAGCCTGAATAAAACCGTTCGGTCCGCGGATATATCCTGATGTCGATCCGTGATCGTCACTTGTAATGCATACCTGCCGGGTTGAGATTGTTGCATATCTATGACGATGTCCCGCTGTAAATTGCTCTCTACCCCTTCCTCTTCTTGCAAAAGGGCGAACTCACGTCCACCATCTATCTTTAATGCCTGCGCCCCGATGGCAGAAACAACGGGACGCTCCCCGCCGGAAAGTGGAAAAATAGTGTACTCAATCGAATGGTTGGTCCGTCCCTCACTATTTTTAGTGAGATTATAGATTTCAAAATAGATCATGACCGGCTTTTCGGCTGAATAAACCCCCGCTGGATTTGGTATCAATCGCCGACCACCCCGTATAAAGGGACCTTCTGATGCGGTGGAAATATTTGATACTAATCTGACATCACTCATACCCAGCTGACCGGGTTTATATCCAAGCACATCGAGGGGCTGCCTTGAGATTCCACTTCGGCTGGTCGCCGCATCGGTGATATGTAACGCAAAATGTGAGGGACCTGCAGGTATCGGAATCGTTCGTCTATACATGGCGACCTGATAGGTTTTATTTACGCCAGACACCCCGCTTATCATTTGCGATTCCACTGTTTTTTCCACTTCGCGCCAATCTTCATCGAAGAGGATCAGGGCGGTTTTCAGCGTCGCCCGTTGATCTTCAAAAGTCAATTCATTGGCTGGTACGGCATAATCTATTTCTAATTCTGGTTGTCCATTTTCCCCTCTGAATACTGCAAGACTATATGAAAAACGTATCGGGGGGCCCTGTTCTATTTCATCAGTATACACCGACGGCGTTCTCACTGTAATCTCATCAAGCAAAGCCCCCTGGTCGTACATCGCATTTTCAGCGATGGTCGAAATATCTCCCGTTGCTGCCACCAGAGGAGCATCAAATACATAATTAGCCCCCTGATCTATAAATTCAAATGCTAAGGGTGGCGTTTTATATACCCATTTTTCAATTTGGCGCACACCAAACTGGGCGGATGATCCCACAGTTGGCGAGGGCCCTGCATCGGCCAGAGACGTCTCACGACTGCCTGGCTCGCCATACCTGATATAGACTTCACCTCGCCGATCCCATGGCCAGACCCCTCGTCCAAAATGCCTTCGAGCATAGGCGACACGTTTACAATGTTCCACAAGTCTGATGTTATCCGAAGTCTCAGGGCTGGGATCATGCTCTTTCCAATATCCCAGCGCTAATTTCTCTGCTTCTAGTAATATCATCTTCTCCATATCCATCCGCCGGTCTACCGGTGTACTATACTTCAGGTCGTAATACAGTCTACGCTCTTTCTCAGGTATGTTTTTGAGCGCAATAAATATACTGTCACCATGAACCAACTCATTCCTAAATTTAGCCTCGGTCACGGCCTGATCAATCTTAACGGTCCATTCGGGATTTCGGGTTCTGATTAATTCAAGCATAGAAATACCTTCGACGATACGGTCTACATCGATATAGGCCAACCCCAGTTGAAATCTTGCTTCATAATGATCGGGGCTCACAGCCACCTGCCTCTCAAACAAGGGAATAGCCTCGTCAACTTCATCCAATTTTCCATACTCGTAATATGTTTTGCCAAGCATGAAGAATGCTTCCGGGTGATCGGGATCGAGCGCGGTCACCTTCCGGAATTCACGTCGTATGTCCCCCATCGCAAAAGCACCAAACAATCCCTTTGATAGAGACAACCTGGTGAGGGCAAGTTGCCATCTGGCATCAACAAAATCTGGATCACAACGCAAAGCCTCTCTAAAACGCTGTAAGGCTTCAAATTTTCTATTTTTACCCTTCAGGGCAATCAAACCGAGCCCATGATAACCATATGGGCTGTTCCGGCTCATAGACATAATTTGAACGAACTGCTTGCGTGCACCGGATATTTTATCCTGCTGATAAAGGGCTAATCCAAGGCCGTATTTCGCAAGCACTGATCGCCCATCAACGTCAATGACCTTTCTGAATAGTGCTTCTGCAGCAGGAAAATCACCTGCACGGTATCTCAATTGACCCTGCTCATAGTCCCCTTTAACAGCGGTTGAAATATTCAGATGTCCCGAACGAAATAGAAAACAACTGCTACTCAACAGCAGCAACCCGAGTAAACAAATCAGTGTGTATCTGGAAGATTTCATTAAAACCTCAAAATAATTCACATCCAAATGCAAATCTGCCCTCTCAAACGGGGAAGATTATTATTTGGGCCATAGGACTTGATTTGTAATTTATACCTTACGATCCATCGTTACTTTGAATTCTATTTACGAAATCCCAACATGGGGAGAGCCGTTCTATTCAAATGAATCCGGATCAGGGACTTTCCACACATTAAAACTGACGTCTTTTGTCCGTTTTTCCCATAAAGTGATTGCTGCAGCCCCATCGATTGGGGGCGATGTATTGGGGTTAAATATCCTTCCCAAGCTAGCCGCCGATGCAGAGGTCGTCCACAATTCATCCTGAGCCCCTCTGTTTAACCAGATATCAGCCGTATTGAATAATTGCTCATTCCATTTAATTGCCTTGACTGAAACGGCGCCAAATCGCTCGCTCAGGTCGATCACCAGTTTGGGATTCGTTTCCCCTTTGGGTAGAGAAAACAGTCGATTGGCCGTATCCACATAAATAATAGATCGACCATCAGACCCTAATGCCGCCCGATATACTTGAGCATCCACAATCAGGGCCGGGACTGATTCCGCCGTAACCTGGGGGTCGAGTAACCCATATATGGTCAATCCACCATATATGGGACCACCTTCAAGGTACACAAGGACACGAGGTTCTACCACCAAGTTGGAGGTTGCAGGTAACAGCTGCCTCGGCGCGAGCAGAAAACGCGGTGGGGTCTGACCGCTGGTTTGAATATTCGGAATGGAAAATACCCTGGTAAAAATTCGGGAAGGCATGGACCCTGAAATCGGATTTATGACGGGACTGGTTGCGTACACCGCAAATTCTTCAAATAATGTAACCGGCAAATTTGAGCCTACTGATAATAGCTGATAGGCCGCAGGTTGTTTGAAATAATGAAAATGTTTAACAAATAATGTCACGGGAGGGGTGGTAAGCCCTCGATTAAACGTAGTCACCGATACAATTTTGCTAACATCGATGACAGGCCCAGTAGATAATTCCGGGCGGATATTATTACATCCCATGATCATGATCCCGATCACGACAAATATTCGCCATAATTTAGAGTACATATTAGTACCTGGATAAGGTCAGATCTTAAAACTATGCATAGTACACGACAACAATTTAATTTGTCATCCCGGGCGTAGCCGAGGGATCTACTTTGAGCCGACTGGCAATCGATCCGTCAGCTACGCTCGGGATGACAGGTACGGGGTTCTTCGGTTTTTGTCGTCCACTGTAAATTCAATGATTGAACGATTTTCGAGGAAAATTTCGGGTTATATTCAACTCTGCCCCCTCTACTAAGCAAGCTACGTGCTTTGTCCTTTGTTTAATTGATAAACATTTACCATATATTTACCAGTTAAATCCAAATCCCGTCCAAACAGATCGGGCAGGACCATACACCCACTGTTGCTGGGCCACTGTATTGTTATCTGGTTGACCAGAATTACCGAAAGTGCCTGGATCCGTAATCACCTCAATAATGCGGTGGTTGGTTATATTTCGTCCTTCAATAAAAAAGAGCAGGGCACGGGTTTTTTTACCAAATCGAATAGGCACATCAATACGGGCATCAATCTTTCTGAGCCAGGGGCCAAACCGAACCACCTGGTTCAGAGTCCCACTGACCCCCTGGTTTGTCCCTGAATAAGGCACACCACTCTGAAATTGGCCAATAGTAGTCAGTGTGGCACCTGATTTTAAGCGAATGGATGAGGACACCGCCAACCAATGCCGACGATTCCAGTAGGTATTGGTCTCCCCATCAAATGTCGTGAGGTCTCCGGGGAGAATCGGTGCTTGGGGTCTGATTGGTAGGTCCCTCCGTCGAATATCCCCGATATCAAAGAGATACATATATGATAATCGGCCTGAAAACCGGATGCCACTTCGCCTGATCGGTTTTGATCGGCGGACATAAACCGCTTCAATTCCTTTTTGCTTTTGCAATCCGGGGTCGATGCGTCCCCAGGAGCTGGCATAATTGGAGACAGATTGCGGGAGAATGTCAGGGCCGAAGAGTGGTTCGTAGCGTTCGGTGTCCCTATAAAAAAAGGTGAAATCCATAGTGTAATCCGGTTTATTTAAGCCGATCCCTGTCTCCATTGAAGTCTTTCTTCTTGGTAATAAAGTAGGTATCGTCTGGTCGGAAAATGGGGAACCATTTCCTGGATTAAAATATGCTGCGAGTGGTGTTGATCGTGAGGTAATGCTGAAATTAAAATGAGCGGTGAAAATGCCCGATGGATAGGCCAAGGAAAAATGGGGATTGAGTAAATGTGTCGTCTTTGAAAACCCGCCTGTTGTAATTAAAAGCTGACGGCCTGATTCCCGGATTACCCTGCTGTCAACCGCAGTCTGGTATACATCGGCCCACGATGCCTCACCTGGATTATACAGATCATATCGCAGGCCTAACCCCATCATTAGTGCCCAGAATCTAAACTGATTAGAGAAGTAAAAAGATAATTCGCCAGGATGAATGGTCACATCGGACCGATCCAACAGGGTAGCCGTCTGCCAATGTTGATAGTGATTTTGCCGCCTGAATTGTGTTTCGATGCCCAGGATTAATCTATTGGTGCCTCCAACTTTTATATTTACTTCGGCCCCAACTTCTATGGATCGGATCGACCGTTGCGTGGCAGATATAGCCGTATTTACAACCGGATATACGCCGTTTACGTATGCATCCGATTCTGATGTCAGTCCTACAGGCAATGGTTGAATTTGTGGTAATGTGTCACCTGGGGTGGGATTTCTCAATTGGTTTGGATCTGGAGGATCACTTGCCCATTGTCTCATTAGGAATCGGCCAAAGATACGATAGGATGTGCTCGATGGCGACGTATTGGCCAGGGTTATTTCTACCCCACCGGTTCGTGCCCGCCAGGAATTCAATTTCTCCAGCATATATCGGGCCCGATCAGTAAATACCTTATTGCCCTTGTTGGTATGCCAACCATTATCCCTACCAAGTATACTCAAAGACAGGAGGTAAGAAGGCGTCATCTGAAAGGTGAATTGACCGAGACCCGCCAGATTTGATGTGCGCTGATTTGGAAATGGCCCCCAATCATCTTCAAACTGCCCATTTAATTTAATACCAGTTCGTCGGTTGGCGTTCAAAGGGTATTCAAGATATACACGGGCGTAAGAAGATGTTTTCTCGCCACCGTCTTGATTATAATGATAGTCATAGGTATCGGACCCTATCTGCCCAGGCGTATATGGTGACCAGGTCCCGTCTGATTTTAACTGTCTGATGGCATTGATAAGTTCTGGGGTTTCTATGACCGGTTTGTAGATATTATCGCCGAAGTGATTCAATGGGGTTAAGGATCGGCCAAATTGTAGACGACCTCTAATTCCCTGGACGGGTGGGCCATTGATTTCCAGACCATCGCGACCTGCATACTGAGCATTTAATGAATCGGCCACGAGAAAAAGATGGCTTTGGGTTGAGTCGGGGAGGACCGTTTCCTGGCCATATAAAATTCTAGTCGATAGCCCGAACACGCACATCGCACAGAAGAAGACGGCAGATGTTTTTTGCATTAAGCACTCATACCAAGGGTAATTATTCGATTTTAATATTTTGAGGAACAGGGATATCAAACGTAACTATAGCCCTATTGGATTTCATTAATGTTAAATCAACCGTATTTTCTGAGGTCTTACCAGTATCTAAATCCGTCACGAAAATACTCACCGGGTGGTGACCCACTCATGTCAAGGGCCATTGACCGACCAATTTTATTACCTCCTAAATCATCCGGCAAGGTGAACGAAAATTCTTTTATCACTAACCGTTCTTTGACCATACGGCCAAATCCGGACAGCACGCGCCAGATAAACCCATTCGCAGAATCCTGTTTTGCTGACACACTGACCTGGGCGGTAAATGGTGTTTTGTGATTTTTATTTTTGTGAGGGTGATATATCTCATAGTAAAAGTGTATGGGTTCGTTCTGGGCAAATGTTTTATTTGGATTGGGAATTAAATCCATTTCAGGTGGGCCCGATGATTCCGTCGTGGTGCCTTCTGGTAATATTGACCTAACTAATTCAATATCGCTGAGCATAATCTCTTCAGATTCATAGGATGGGATTGTCAAAGATTGACGGGCGACACCCATCTTTCCCGTGGCTTGATCCTCTACAACGAGTCCAAAATCATATATTTCGGGTATCGCCAAAACCGGTATCCTGAAAAAGATTGTTTGAACCTTCTCATTTTCCTCAGGCTCAGAAATCGGTCGATCAAAGGGTTTCGTGGAGGTTCTTGCGATAATTGGGATATCTAAATCACGATGAAACAAAGCCATACGGCCGTTTAATTTTGTCTGGCTACCCAGTCCATCTGATTTTACCCCCAGATGATCGTGTCTAACTGCCACTGCAATCTTGATGTAAGATAGTCCCTGTTCACCTTTAAAGGTCGTCACACTATATTGAAAGGGTAACGCACCAGTTCCCGGAGAGAATTGATAAAAATTCGACTTTTTATCAATTCATCGCGTAACATTCGAGATGGATGAACCGTAGTCTGTAAGACCGCATCCCTGACATTTTCCATACTGATAGGTACAGGGTCTTGATACTCACCTGAATTTTGATAATCGACAAAAAACACCTCAAGTCCAAGAGAAACATAAACCCAACTCTCGGCTTGGTACGTTGACAATCTATTATTTAACAATTCTGAAAACAACATATACCTTTGGGGAACAAACTGCGTTCGAAGTAGATCTACTTCACGCTGACCAGTTGGCGTAATCCAAATTTCATAGGTGCCAAAATTAGATCTTTGCAGGCTGTTACTGTTGAATTGTCCATGCAATCTTACTATACTTTGGTCATCATCTGAGGACCCTAATGTTGTAATCTTAAATGGCTGTCTATTTGCTGGATGACCAAATCGTATGGAAATCTCACCCCGACGATCCCCGGGGGGCGCTGTATCGACCAAAATGATATTGAGAGAAGAGAACCCGGTAATAATGTTCAAGCAGCCTTTCATTTTCAGAGGTGGTAGGATCAGGATCTCGATTATGCCAGAATTGACGTCGGTACCTCTTCTGTTTTTCCAAGGTTAGGGTACTATATAGATTAGTTTCCGTTTCAGATGTAATCGAAGAAATGTCATCAAAAAGTGATCTTCCCTCTTTAGACCGTAGATCAAGATACGCGCCAAAAAACTGCTCTCCACGGACATAATCCTGGTGTCGATACGCCTCAACAGCCTGCAGCATGACCCGTATGGGTTTTAGATGATGGGCCTGTTCAGGATAATTTGATGAAAACCGTTGCGACCAATGTAATCCCTCATTTAGCCAGTCTGCTTTAAAATATGACCGAGCCAAATGGAAGACCACCTCCGGTTCATCTGGTGTATTGATCAATTGCAGTTCGTAGTAGAATATGGCTTTCCGAAAATCTCCCATGCCCTCATCGTGAATTCTAGCCAGGTCGAAATTGGCATATGGATGGTCCGGTGCCAGGCTCAACCTTCGTTCCAATGCATATTGAGCTAAAGGACTGTGGCGGGGATTATATACAGAACCAAACCCATCTCGCCGAAGGCTCAAGGTTAAATAAATCTGGCCGAGGGCATACAGGGCATCTATATAATCATCTTTCAGGACCAGGGCTTGTTTAAACGCGTCGATTGCATCCATTTTTCTATGGCGCATTAGTTGATAGGCCAGCCCGAGTCCGTAATACGACTCAGCCATCTTTTCCTCCTGCTGAGCGGCTTTTCGGAACGATCTTTCTGCCCGACGGGCTTCATTGCGTTTAAGCGCAATCATGCCCTTCCAGTATTAGGCTTTAGGCAATTTACCATTTATTTTCAATGCAGCTTCCAATTCTGCGTCTGCAGCATCCAGGTCGTCGCCGTGATATAGGACCACTGCCCGCGCTATATATGCCCGGACGGTGGATGATCCAACGACGATGATCTCATCTATTGCGGAAAGGACACGCGGTCTTAGCCGGATAGTCAAGTTTGATGGGGGGTTTCGCCATTCCTCGAAAGATACTTGTTCCGTATAATATCCTATATAACGGATCATCAGTTCCTGATGACTTCGGCTGGGCCGGGTAAGACGAAACCCACCTGAAACCGTGGTCATCACGCCCGTATTCGTTCCTGCAAATACCACATTCGCGCTCACAAGTGGATCATCGGTTCTCAGATCCAGAATCGTTCCGGTAATTGGCCTATGTATGATGGCAATTTGTTGGGTCGAGACTCTTTCGAAGGTTAATGCCGAATCTTTCAGTAACCCTTCCAATGTGTCATGCCAGGAAGCCCTTTTCTTTGAACGCGTCACCATGATATCGTCTACAAGATCATCAGCATATACAAAATGGATACCAAATTTGGCGTGCAGTTCCCGGAGCGCCTCGTGGAGGGGTTGTTTTTCGTCCGATTGCGGTGGGTTTGCTGAAAGAGGCTGCCAGCACCATAACAGGCAAAATAAAACCGTGGCACAAAAATAAATGAGGGCGTGAGAAGATTTTACAACCATATATACAACACTCTTTATGGACTCGTGGGCAAAACAACTGATTCCAAACGAAAAATTGCCCCAATAGGTTTTTCAACTCATCAGGGCAGATATTAATACACTACGGAATGAAATTTATTCAATACGAGGGAAGATAAAATAGGTGTCGTTCTCGAGTCTAAAGTCGACATGGGCGGCCAGGCAGATCGCTCGAAGGGCAACATCTATAGAATTTTCATCAAATTGCCGTGATGGTACGGGGCCGAATCTTGTCATCATTTACGATGATTTCCACATCAAAAACCCTGGTCAGTTCAGCCATCACTTGTTCAATTGGAATACCCTTAAAAACTAATTCACCACGTAACCATCCAATGGCTTTTTCTGTATCTACCATTTCAGGTAGTGTAATGCTTTCGCCAGGACGATGTATGCTTTTTTCTCCCAAAGACAAAATCATACCTGAACCCGATGTCTTATTCAGGTTCTGGACAGATACTACCCCTTCTTTAACAATTACCGTTGTGGTTCTTTCTCTTGATCTAACGTTGAATGACGTACCCAAAACTCGAATCAATGTGGTCGGGGTTTGGACTACAAATGGTCGCCCGTCGGATTCTACCTCAAAAAAAGCCTCGCCGTCTAAATGTACCAAACGAAGGGAATCTGAGAAGGTGGACTCATAATGTAATGTCGTTCCTACATTTAAATTAACTTCAGATTGGTCTGGTAAAACAATAGTCCGCCGCTCACCATGTTGGGTTTGTTCTTCCAAATCGACCTGACTTAGTGAAGGTGGATTCGACATGGTCCATTCTGAGATGACAGATTGATATAACCAAACACTACCAATAACGAATAGTATACTCGCCGCAATGGTCCAGAATTTTCCTATTGGCAACTTATCGAGCCTTTCTCTTAATTCATTGGGCGCAATATTATTAAGGACAAGACGGTCAGAAATTTCTTTCCATGCGGAATCCAGATCGAGTTGACTGGCCTCGACTGAAGGGGTGTGCCATATCTTTTTCAGTTCTTCGAAATGAATTTGAAGCTCCGTGTTATTTGTTATCACATCTTCGAACATTTCCTTTTCAGTAACCGACGCTTCATCAGAAAGATATCGAATAGATATTTCTTCGAAATAATGGAGATCCATAATTTATTATCCAGACCATGACATTGCTAAAAGAACCTATTATGAGGATTGTTTCTGTGACATAATTAAGTACGTCCGATACCTTAAATACCCTTATCCTATATTAAAAAATAAATGCACCCCACCAAAAAAGGCGCCAGTTTTTCTCTAAGTTGTCGAAGTGCCTGGGTCATTCGGCCTTCGACCGTTTTAACAGAGACACCGAGAATGTCTGCGATCTCCTTGTATTTTCTTCCTCCGTACCGATTTAGAATAAATACACTTTACACCGGCTCTGGCAAAGCGGCGACGGCATAGTCAATTCGGTCTGCCAGTTCGAATGACTCGTCGGGTTGAATTTCAGTTTGTACAGATGGTGCGTGCGCAGATGAACCTGATTCGCGAGCCATTTTCCGTTGAGAATCAATTACCCTATTGGATGCAGCGCGATATATATATGATTTAATTGAGCGCGTGGGATCTAATCTTTTACGATTTATCCATAGATTTGCAAAAACATCCTGAGCGAGATCATACGCCTGTTCACGATCCCCTGTTTTATATTGGATAAACCGGACAATAGACTCGAAATACCGGTAATATAATTGTCTATAGGCTTCGGGGTCAGCCTGACGGATCGCATCTGTCAACTGTTCGTCTGAAGGTTTTATTGCGTCAGATTTCATGATCGGACCAGGAGAAAATAAAACACGTTGATTTGGAATTGAAATAGTATACTTATGAAAAGGAAATGTGTCAAATTTCCAAACTTAAATTTCTTTATCATACATTGACATAATTTTTACCCTGTATTATATTCTGTCGATTCTGTAGATAACCGAATCATTTGCTTGATGTAACCCACTAATAACGCTTACTGAGCAAGGATACTCATAATATTCTTATCTGCCAAGTCCTTGTGAACTTGCTATGGATGCTGAATTATACCTCTGGGTTAAAATTCCAGTGAGGTCATAGCTTATGAAAGCACCTGCCTTAAAAAACGTGCCCTTGTTCTCAGATCTTAATGATGGTGATCTGGAGTCACTTGCTTCGGTTGCCAGCGTGCGCCTGGTTGAACAGGAGACGGTCATACTTCAAGCGGAGGAAGAAGGGGATACGCTGTTTGTTATCCTTGAGGGTCGCGTTTCCGTGAGCATGGGAAATGAAGAAGGTAAGGAAGTCATCTTATCCATTTTAACGGCGGGTGATTTTTTTGGGGAAATGTCCTTGCTTGATGGGAAACCCAGATCGGCCTCAGTTATTGCGACGGAACAAACCGAACTATTGTTATTGCGACGGGCAGACTTTCTCTATTGTATGGAACGTAATGCCAATATGGCCTCCAGATTGGTAGGTACCCTGGCAAACCGACTGCGCCGAACCAATCGACAGGTTGAAAGTCTCGCGCTACTGAATGCCTATGGAAGGGTGGTCGGGGTTCTTTTGCAATTGGCAGAAGATCAACAAGATGAAAAAAATATAGAAAAAATAACCATATTTGAACGACCCATATTACAAGAAATCGCAAATATGGCTGGAACAACACGAGAGACGGTATCCCGTATTTTAAATAATCTTGAAAAACGTGGATATATAAAGCGTGAAGGTCGCAAGCTCACCCTTCTCGATCTTGACCGGCTTGAAGATGATTTCTTTTTCCATCCTTAAAATTGAAAATTCAATCCATTTCTGCCTTTAATGTGGATATCAGTCCACGTCCCACCACCCTTCCCCGACGATCTGGTAAAGATCAACCTACGGTCATGGGCAAACCCCTGTCCCGTTATCCTGGATTAAAACAGACCGGTCAACCGCCCTGGTCCACCGTCGCGTGTGTGGTGACAGCTGAGGACGGTACATGGGGTTTGGGTATTTCGCTTTTTGGTTCACCAGTCGCCCACATCATCAACGACCACTTTGCCGCCAATTTGGTTGGTGAGCCTTGCATGGCCACTGAAAAGATATGGGATATGATGGTCCGTATGACGGCTCCATATGGTGGCAGTGGTCTGGCCAGTTATGCTATCAGCGCTGTGGATACAGCCCTATGGGATCTCAAAGGAAAACTTCTGGAAAAACCTGTTTACGAACTTCTAGGCGGCCCACAGAAAGAAAGAATCTTCTGTTACGCCACAGGATTCGAAACCGAATGGTATATGGAATTAGGATTTAAAGCCACCAAACTATTTACCCCCTGGGGGCCGAACGATGGGTTGGAAGGTCTGAAGAAAAATGAGGCCTTGGTCGCTCAAACCCGGGACCTTGTTGGAGATCACGTTGATCTGATGCTGGATTGTTGGTTATCCATGGATGTGGAGTATACCGTCCAACTCGCAGAAAGATTACGTCCATATGGATTAAAATGGATAGAAGATTATGTTAACCCTGAGGATATCAATTCGTATGAAGCGATTAGGGATCGATTACCGTGGCAGACGCTTGCATCGGGAGAACATTGGTACCTGCCTGCGACATTTTCAACTATTGTTTCACGGCGTCTTGTTGACATTTTACAACCCGATGTCCTGTGGGCGGGAGGGATTACATCAGTTTTGAAAATATGCCACATGGCAGAAAATGCCGGACTCTCTGTCATTCCCCATGCCAGTATGAATAATCCCTATGGTCAACATTTAGCGTTTGCCATGCCTGGCGTACCCTGGGGAGAACGATCCCAAGGCGTCTCCCCACCCGGTGTTCCGCTGGATGAAATGGCGATGTTGCCCGGAACGGCGGTCATTAAGGATGGCTATCTCGTCCCTAGTACTGCACCGGGGTTTGGTATTGAGGTTACGAAAGCGTGGCTTGATGAGCGGAGGGTCTAAAACTAAATTATAGCGAAGAGCCTTGGTGATAACCCCTGAATATTCAGTCTGTCCCTCACATTCAAGGTAAAAACAATCCATGGTTGATCATAAAATTAGCCGATCGATTCAACAGATTACCAGTTATGTATATTGTGTCCTCGACCTGGAAACCAGGTCACATCCACCATAAAAGACAAGGCCACCCCGGCAGCATAACCCAGTAAAATCCCAATAACGACGGGCTGTGTTTTACGGTACAGCTCAAAACCACCCATTCTTAACAGCATCCATTTTACCAACCACACCATAAATATCGAAACAATTTCAATCTGGATAATGTCGGTATAGGCGACCGTATACCCAATAGGATGTAATGGCCAGCCTGGGAATTGATAGTGCAAAAAGATTAACCCCAGCATAACCAGACCGCCAAAACCAAGAAAATATATTTCCTCGTAACTCATGGTGAAAGGGTTGTTGAACCAGGTCACCAATTGATTATAATACCCAGTCGCATTGATAGGCCCGAAGTTATGGGCACCTGATCCCATAGACCCGGCATAGATCGTATAACCATTTGTCACCGCAAACGTCAGGGCCAGCAACAGACAAATAACGATGAAGAACCCCTTCTTTGCGGTAGCAAACGTATCAGTCACTTTCAAGCTATGGATCAGAGACGACATCCCGATCCCACGATGATTATGAGAGACGGTATGGGTCAGTGCCAGGGCAGTTAAATCCTGCGGGGACAAACTATTCGAGCCAGTTAATCCCACGGTCATAACATTGGAGTCTACGGGAAGGTCGAGGAATACCAGACCCGTCTCCGCTACAATGCGTGCAACACCTACATACAACAATAAAGTGATCGTTAAAAACAGGGTGGCAACCCCGATGGACATGCCCATGGCATTGAGCCAGAACCCGAGATATAGCAAACCGATGACAAGGCCCACTACGGCAAATCGGTAAGAAAACAATTCATTGGAATCGTCTACTTCAGGCGAACGACCCAACGCCTTCATCAAGACAGACTGTAAATGATGACGCGCAATCCAGAACCCCCAGATAACAAAGACCCAGAACCCACCAAATTGTTGAGTTTTTACAAGAAAAGAAGCCCCGCCACCTACGCCACTTGCAGATAATCCGAGTTCATTAAAAATCCCTATTTCGAGAATGGCCAACAGATAAAATACACAAATACTCATCAGGACGTGCAATTCGGCAAAGAAAGCAAAACACATCATGAAAATATTAAATTGCACAGGAGTTGGCGGAATAGAGGTCGACCATTGAATATTAGTGCGAAAGTTGGTACCGATGGGAATGGCGGGGACATCACCGAAATAACTGAGACAATTCCAGGCAAGCAACCCAAAAGTCACACCAAATCCTACCCAGAAATGCCTGCTCTTCATAAAGTCAGGCAACTGCCCACTTCGGCTTGTTTGAGCGATGAGCTCTATGGGAATACGTACGAGTGGAAAAGCCAGTCGCTCGTGTTCGACCCATTGTTTTCGAAAAATGACCGTAATACAGGCCATAATGACAAACAGGGCAGCTAGCATATTGAACCACCACAACAGGGGAAAGACAAATTCCCCCCACAAAAATGCGTTTTCACCTACCCCCTCATAAAATCCCTGAACAGCCCCACGATCATTATTAATAATTAACCATTCCGGCAGATATTGAGAAAACACCTCAATCCAGCGATTTTCCGGGGTAGCGTAATAATAGGGGGTAGCAAGAATGCCCAAAAAATAATCGACAAACGCCTTTCCTGGAATGGACGATGACATGAGTAACAGGGAAAAAATAACGGCCAGTTCGGGGGCAGTGAAGGCCCATGAGGGTTGTAACCGTTGAAGTGGGATTTGTACAAAAAATATGACAAGGAAAAACAGGATCAGCGCCGCGATAGACATGTGACTCAGGGTCAATCGTGGTCCATGCATCACATAATTACAATAGGGCACCCAAACTGCGATAACCATGGCCAGTAAAAAACCAACCATGACCGATCTGAAAGTCAATCTTATAGCTGGCTTACCAAATAAATCAACCCCAGGCTGAGGTGAGCCTACTGAATTACTGACATCTTGTGGATTATTTTGTAACATATTAGAATTCTATTCCATTGGATCATTGGCGAAAAGGAAGGCGTTAATATATCCTTTTCGAATGATCTTACCTACTCTTTTTATTAATTTGGTCCAATATCCAACAATCTATCCGTCTGCCAGGATTTTCGCCCCCCGTAATATGCCTCTTTTTCCCGGATCAGTGCCCGACCTCCCGCCAAATTTTTTCCAAATACCAAGAGGTCATACGCAGTTTGACCATCTTTAAGCTGCTGCTGATACCGAGCGACTTCGACATAAGATTGGGATTTCAATAGTTCAATTTGGCTGACATCTCTATCCGCCGCATGGACTTGGAGTTGATCGATCCCCATTTGCTCTGCATCGCTTTCACACGCAGACAATAAATCTTGAGCCTGAGCCAAATATCCGGGACAGATTCTAAAGGTCAAATGGGCTACATGTTGCTCATAATATGTTCCCAATCGTTCAAAGGCCGCAGCACCGATTAACCGCTTATCCGATGTCTCCAGGACTTTAATCGCCCCATTTCCATTTTCAATTCGTTTCATTAACTGAATAAAATGAATCTCAACACGGGTCTCGTTGAAACTCTGGGTCAGATAATTTTTTATGAGCCAGTCTGGTTCGGCATGGTTATAAAGGGCCGCGAATCGTGGTAGATCTCCCCAGGTAGCCGGTCGTACAGTAGCCGCGCATCCTGACCCAAAATAAGTCAAATCGAAATTTTCTGCTCCTGGAGCCAGATATCGCATGCCATCGCCTACATGATACTCAAATCCATGTTTTTCATATAAAATTCCGGCCGAAGGATTATTTGTGCATAAATACAATGCCTTCCCACCATGGTTGATGAAATGGTTAATCATACAGTCCATCAGCACAGATGCGATCCCCTTTCGACGATGATGGTCTTCTGTGGAAACAAATCCCACAACTCCAATATCCCTGGTGTCCGCAGGCGTATAACAAGCTAAGCTCCCCACGAATTGATGATCTATCTTACCAACAAAATATGCGGTGTAGAGTGTGTCAGACCAGGCCCCTTCGAGCAATTCATCCTGGACTAATCGCCACCAGATTATATTTCGGCAGGATTCAGATAATGGGGGCTCGATAATATCTACCTGAAGATTTTCACCGGTGTGAAGGAGGTATGTATCGGACGTCATATCAGGTACTGCCATGTTTTTATTGTGGATTATGGAGCGGAATCAGGCTTAAAAAATGCCAAGCAAGATCACGTGTTATTTTACTAATTCCAGCTCACCGAGCACGGGCAGGTGATCGGATGCCAGGGTTAATAGAGTCTGCCAAGTCGGGTCTTCTTTTTTTATGTCAACGCCTCTATAAATTCGATGCACCTTCCACCTTGGCTTAGGGCTAAACAGAATATAATCAATGCGACGATTTGATCGCGGCGAGGTGCCCCCAATTTTATTTTTCGGCCAGGCGTCTGTCCAATATGTCTTCAGGGTCTTTATCGCTTCACTCTCTGGCGTTGAATTCAGATCGCCAGCCAGGATAACCGGGAGACCCTCATACTCCGCAGCAATCTGTAACAAGCCTTTTGCCTGAATATTTCGGTTGCGCCCATCTCTTAGATGGTCAAGGTGGGTACCGATAAAGATAAAAGTGGATTCAGAACCTGGAAACTTAAGTTCTACGGCAAGGGCAGCCCTGGGTTCTACCTCTTCTTGTGAACCACCGGTTGTGTCTACGGGTACGGTCGGCAGCGTATGATTTTTAATATTCACGATAGGAAATTTGGTTAAAATCGCTTCGCCGTATTCACCGCCATCATATTTCATCGCTCGTCCGAAAACATGGTCCATACCGGTTAAACGGCCCAACTCGGCAGGTAGATCTATACCATTCAGTCGTCCTGTGTGTCGGTCTACCTCCTGTAACGCTACGATGTCCGGATTTAGTGTAGAGATGACCTGAGCGATCCGGTTTAGATCCCGATTACCATCCGTATTCCGTCCGCCAAGTACATTATACGTAAGCACTTTTACTGAGCGTGTTTGCTCCTGTGCGAATCCGTCGGTGGCCATACACACCAGAAGAAGATATACAAGCACATAGGACAGGTGTTTTATTCTGTCTAATCCTACCATTTTACTAACCCTTTACCTGTTATGCGTCAGATCCTGCGATCGCCCTAACAATCCGAAATCCAAGGTGCGTGCCCCTGCTGCCCGGGGAGGTATAACTTCGATATCCGGCCCGACATGCTTCTGCTTCGCTGTACCAGCAGCCCCCCCGGATCATGCGCCGTTCGCCGGGTGGTCCACCCTGGGGGTCGATATTTTGGCCTCTGGTATAATAACTGCGATCAAGCCAATCAAAACACCATTCCCAGACATTCCCGTGCATATCATGTAGTCCCCAGGCATTGGGCTGTAATTTGCCCACGGGATGTATTTTTCGATCCGATGTATTGGCATACCAGGCCAACTGGTCCAGCTGGGTTTCGGGCTCATCCACCGAGCCCGCTCTCGCCGCGTATTCCCATTCAGCTTCCGTGGGTAATCTATAAATCGACTTGCCCTCCAGAGTATTGATTTTTTCTATGAACGTTTGTGTATCTTCCCAGGATACGAAATACATGGGATGATCAGGACTTACCTCATTAAGAGGCAGATTTTGATCCATGTTATTATAATGATCTGTTAATGAAGTGCCCATCACCCGTTCCCACTGCCTCTGAGTCACCTCATACATCCCGAGATGAAAAGGCTGTGTTATTTGAACACTATGCCTGGGTTGTTCATCCGCATCGCCCTCATCAGATCCCATTTGAAACGATCCAGCAGGTATATGCACGAATTTCATACCGATGCTATTTTCGATCACAGGCGCTGGCCCACAGGCCATAAATAGACAGGTCAACGTTAAGGCAGGACCGAGCAGATTTAAGGCACAAATTCGAATTTTCATTACGCCCAGGCACCTTTAGCCATCAGGCCGCCATCTACATTAATGTATTCACCTGTCATGAACCCGGCCTTGCTGCTGGCCAGGAATAAAACGACGTTGGCAATATCAGACGGTTGACCAAGCCTATTGATGGGGTGGGCGGCGGCCATTTGTATCCGAGCGGAGGCCTGATCTCCATCACTCGCATCCAGCGCCTCCTGCACCATCGGGGTGTCGATCGTCCCAGGATTGACGGCAAACACACGAATGTTATCTCGGGCATAATCCAATGCCAACTGTCGGACGAGAGATAAATCTCCACCTTTACTGGCCGCATAGGCTGATACTTGTGGGGCCGATTGTAAACCTTGCACACTGGCCGTATTGATAATCACACCACCCCCGCGTTTTTGCATGACGGGTATACAATACTTTGCCGTTAAGAATCGACTTTTCAAATTTACATCAATGATTCGATCCCACTGCGCTTCTGACAATTCATGAGCACGGACATAACTGGAGGTGGGTTGGATACCGACATTATTACATAGGACATCAACACCACCCCAGGTATCGACTGCAGTCTCTACCATGGAGCGACACACGTCACTTTGCGATACATCTGCATCCATAAAAATTATATTCGGTTTTGATGCGGCGATCTGCTTGCCGGCTTCCATATCTGTATCCGCACACAATACGTGGGCTCCTTCATCTGCAAAGGCCTCACAGATGCCTCGTCCGATCCCTTTTGCGCCGCCCGTAACAATGACAACTTTACCCTGAAATTCCGACATATCGGGCTCCTGTTCTAGTTTGGTTTGTTGTGTAGGTTTTGCCTGAAAAAATCCGATTCATAATAATCCACATCCCGCCCACCTGTATCATGCCACCAGGCATCTGCCCGGGTTGATAAATCACTCTGGACATCTTTACATGGCGGATCGCCAGCCAGATTAAAAAGTTCATTTGGATCCTTTTCAAGATCATACAATTCCTGTGTGTCATCTACTCCATAATATCGGACGTACTTCATGGTTCGGGTACGTACCCCGTAAAAGGGATGGTGGCCCCAATAGGCGGCATAATGTTCAAAAAACACATACTCGTCATCGGGTGGACAGGATCTCGTAAATGCGTCAGCAAAATGACTGCCCGTAAAACTCTCCGGGACATCCAGGTTTGCCAATTTAAGCAGCGTCCCGGCAAAGGCTTGAGATGATACCAGGTCATCTATCTTTTTTCTATTAGCGTGTATCCCTTGTGGCATTTTGAATATACAGGGCACATGATACAATTCCTCATAGGGTAAGGTCCCTTTAAGACGCATGTGGTGCGCCCCCATCATATCCCCATGATCAGACAAAAACAAAACGAGGGTATCATCCCATATCCCCAATCGTTTGTATTCGTTTATAACCGCCCCTATGTGGGCGTCCATCATAGAAATCATCGAATAATAATCGGCCAGTTCTTGTTTCGCCTTCGTTTCATCAAAAGCACCGTGCTGGCCATCTTCTGCGTGGGCTTTCTGAAAAGCAGGTTTACCGCCGAAAGATTCCTGATAAAAACTGACGGGCAGAGCCATCTCGTCAGCTGGAAAATGTTGAGCATAGGTAGGTTCCGAAAAAAAAGGGGGATGTGGCAGGTTCGTGGAAAAGACAAAAAACAGAGGTTGTCCATCCGGTTCATACGCCTGTAAGAAGTCAACCGCGTCCCAGGCAGCTTTGTAATCTCTTCGCAACATGGGCGGCACATGACCAATACCATCTTGTTCCGCGGCTTCATCATCGATTCGTACCGCATCATAATCTCTGCCATGATCGAATCCAAGATCTTCCAACGACGATCCAAGGTGACTCTTTCCATAATAAGCTGTTTTATAACCAGCATTTTGTAATACCTGAGCCAGTGTGGCATGTTTTTTTGTGAGCATATTCTGATGATCATAAAATCCGTAATTCACCATCACCCCGCATTCATGCGGAGACTGGCCGGTCATGAGCGCAGCGCGTGAAGGGACACATTGTGCATGAACGGTGTAGGCATGGGTGAAGACAACCCCCTCATCCCACAAGGCATCAAGATGGGGGGTATGCGCGACCTCATCAACACGGCCCTGCCGGGCATATTGCATTTGATCGCAATAGAGGATCAGAATATTCGGTTGTTTATGCATGCGTGACCTTTTTCACTGGGTATTATATATCCGTTATCGAATGGCAATCGGTCGAGCAGGTGAACCGGTCGCCCCTTTAAAACGAATCGGCGTGTGGATAAACAGGAATTCATATGCTTCATCCGCAGACAGGCTATCGAGGTTCATGTTCTCCAGATTCCAGACCCCATTCATGGTTATCAATTCCTGATGAATAGGAAAGGCCAAACGGGCATCAGGATTAGGGATGACTTCAGTTGACCAGTGGTCAGAACCGATCATGGATGCTTTCTTATCGACCACCCATCGCGCCACGGCCATCCCAATACCGGGCGGATTGGTGTTATAGGTATCAGGATCTGTCCAATGTTTTGACCATCCATATCGGAACAGGATCGCATCACCGGGATTTATACTCTCCTCAGAAATACCCTGTTTCATCAAGGCACCTTTGACATCTTCGACGGTTACCTCATAGCTATTGGGCAACACTTCGACTCCTTTATAGGCAGCCACATCGACCAGAATACCCCTGGTGATAATCGGTTTGATATTTTCTACACCAAGTTTAAGCAACCCATAAGGGCTTTTCATTTCGTCTATGGTGAATCCATTATAAAAGACATCTTTCTCTGTACCGTCTGCCATCTTCATTCGTTTACCAATATGCCCAGGTCCATCGAACTGCGTTCCAACCTGACCAATTTCACCGACGAGAAACTCATCATGATAAATCAACTGATTTTCCCCTTGGGGGCCGCCGGTAGGTGAACTTGGAATGATCAGCGAATAAGTCCGTTGACCGAAGAGCGGCATATCCGCACTGTAGATCTGGCCGATTTCGTACACTTTCCCCGTCTCAACCAATTTGATGGCTTCCACAATTTTTTCTGGTGTGATCCAGTTAGAGCCACCCGCCTGGTCATCTTTACCCCATATCGGATGGGGCCACCAGGGGCCCGCCTCACGCGTCTGAGCGAAAGTGGGATGACTGCTGGCGGTAACAACGAAGACGAGGGTTATCAACCCTAAAATCAATCTCATTTGAATTGCCTCCTTATATTTGTTTTGAAAACACGACCAATTATTCAAATCTCCCGATCATTGATGCAGTGAAGTCGATGGTTCTTAATTAAGTATGATAAACAGGCTGACCGCATTTAGAATAACGTTCTAAAAAAGACATCACCGCAGGCCAGATATTCTCGCAGCCATCTGGATTTTTGTCGGGTCTAAGTGTCGATAAGCCATAAGCGCCGATCTTTTGTTCATAGAGCACCTATTTTGTCGAGGCTATTATACTGAATCGATTGCGTCGGTCATCATCTATTTCTTCCGGTGACCAGATCATAGATATGTCAAAACCCACAGGCTATCTTCGGTCATGAAACTTACAGTTTGAGATATCGCCTCTGAATCAAAATAATTGGGTAGGGCCTGGCTCAATCGAGGTGGAATAAATATAGATATTATAAAGAAAAGTTAAAGATGGTATCTATTCATTAGGACCTCATCAATCGTAATTACTGGGCGTATGGTTGCCCATTAATCGTTTCTGTCGTTCTGTGGCTTGATTTAGTATAGTGGGATTGAACTTGAACTCGTTTAAATAGGGCGGAAATTTCTGTGTAATCATCCTTTGGGCATAATGAACTTGTAATAGATATCTGACCTGTTGGCTGGTATTCGCCGTACCTCGATGCCAGACTTCAGACCTGAACTGAACCACATCACCTGCCTTGCACATGATACTTTTCGGCTCCGTTTCATTCCAGGTGGATTCTCCTTTTTTCGGGACGCGACCAGCCCGATGACTGCCAGGGATAAATTGTGTCGGTCCCAGGTCTTCGTATAAATCATCCAGGTAGTAGTGGGCTGTAGTTATATAGATAGGTATCCTGACTCTGGGGTCGGCCATAAGGTCTTCTGGTAAAGTGAGCGGTTGCCAATCCGCGTGAACCCCCTGATCCGGCCGGCCGGGTCCGGTTATCCACGCGGTCATTCCAATGACATGGCAATCCTTCCCATGGACCGCTTCCGTCACGTCAATTACTTCTGGACGATCTAAATAGGAGAGGAAAACAGGATCTCGATTGAAGACATTATTAATAGCCTTATTTATAAAAGGTGATTTGGGCGGCACATCGTAATGGTCAAATTGGTTCGGATCGGGCTTGAGGCGATCCATACTTTTTTTTAAAAGGTCGATTTCACCACTCGAGAGTACATTGGGATAAAAGACATACCCGTCCCGTTCGAGGGCATCCCTCTGCTCTTTTCGCGATTCATAAGCAACCAGGGGTATTGATTCCGCCATGAAAAATTATCCTTTCTGACTGATGTTACTCGATCATAAACGGGGCAATGTCGGAAGAATTAAATGCGATCACACCTCAAAATTGGGTACTTCGGGTAAAAACACATACCCGCCTTTTTGCCTGTGTTCGCAGCAGTAGTGGACTTTACCGTTTGAGGCGAGAAGATATCTGGCATCGATGATGGTATTATACCTGGCCAATTGTTCAAACACCGTTTCTTTCAGGTGTATTTCCGGCGCTTTGCATTCGACCATCATTATGGGCTGACCAGTGCGGTCGTACATAATGATATCCGCGCGCACTGGCGTCCCTGCATATTTGAATCCACTTTCTATGACGGTATAGGCCGCAGGGAAACCCCGGTCATTAATCAGATATTGCACCAGATGCTGCCGCACCCATTCTTCCGGGGTCAATCGGACATATTTTCGACGAATATCATCATATATTACTGTTTTGCCCTCATCATCCATCTTGATCTTAAAATCACAGGCAGGCAAATTCAGCTGTTGCACAACATCATTCTCCCGGTTGCGTCCCGTTTTCTATGCAATCTACCAGGTCGATACTATGGATAGCATCTCTCAAATCACTACAGGGCACCTTTCCGTTAATGACACAATCGACAAAATGTTCATGCATGGCCAGGACCCCTTCGTAGCGCGGTTCATCCTCTTTATCATCCCCATTAATCTCCCAGGTGTTCATTAGAATCTGTTCATTATCATCCCTGATATCAATTTCCTCGGGTAGCTTCATATAACACCCGATGCCCACCCCATGTAACTCAGCCCGGAGAACTCTCCCTCCTGATGCACGGTTTCCGAATACAACGCCTGTCGCGTTATTTTGAAAACGGACCATGGCCGTATAGTGATTCCAATCTACCGCATCAAACTTATCCCGATATCGGGTGACTTCAATCGGTTCACTATCGACCATAAAGCGTAAAAGATCTACCACGTGGACAAGATCATTCCACAACGTCGTGGTGAATTCAGGTTTATCGTACAGCATTTTTTTATTGAACGTCGTGGTGGCCAGAGAGACGGGGCCTTTTTCTTTCACACGGCGCATCGCTTCCTGGACAGCCGTCGCATAGCGTCGCTGAAAAGCGACCATGGCATAGACATCATTGGCTATCGCAGCGTCAAGAAGCTGTCGGGTTTCATCACTATTTTTCCCCGGTGGTTTTTCAATCATAATATGTTTGCCTGCATTGAGACAATCGAGGGCAGGTTGTAATATCCATTTCTCATGCATGATACAATACACCACATCCAATTCAACCTGCGCCAACATCTCTTTATGATCTGTAAACACATGAGGGAAATTATAGGTATCAACGACCTGATTAAGCCGGGTTTCATCCAATTCACAAACGGCCACCATCTCTACGTTATCAAGCCGATTGACACAAGGATAATGCGCACCCTGCGATCGCCCACCGGCACCAATAAAGCCTGCTCGAAGCATGGATCACCTCCACCGTGATGATTAAAATTTCTATGGATTTAATTGTAAATGCCAACCACGGGAGACGGGAGGCATACTAGGCTTCATAACCTACAATTTAAGAATAGGTATACCGCATGAAGCATGTCAGATATTGACCCTTGATCTGCTTAATGTCAAGTAATACTCAAGGGCAGGATTCCCTGGGTATAATTAATGTCGCTTTACTTGAGTGCAGGGAAAATGGCTGGTGGTTTTCGGTGTCGAGTCGTCTGTTCATAGTCGTACACAAAAGAAATAAGATCCGGTTCGCTGAAAAGACGGCCTACAAAGGTGAGGCCGGCGGGAAGGACGTTTTGTGTATGGCCCATCGGGACGGTAATAGCGGGAAAACCTGTGTGGGGCGCAAGGTGCTGACTATTGTCCCCGGCAGGACTTTCCAGATCGCCTATTTTTCTTGGTGGATTGCTCCACGTCGGATAGATGATTGCATCAATATTATGCGTATCCATCGCTTTCGAGACCGCATCACGAAAAATGATATTCTTTTCCCTATGGAATAAATCAGGACATGGTTCAGGATTTTTTCCAGATTCCAAATTCCGCTTCAGATTATTTTCGACGTACGGCGAATATAACCCGGAGGCAACAATCTCATCAATTGTCTTATACGGCGCCCGATCACCAAGGGTGGATAAATAGGTGTTTATATCTGTATAAAAGGTGTTGCACCAGATCCCCTCTAGGAACGAAGTGAAATCCGGGATGTCAAAGGGATCTATAATCACTGCGCCCTGTGCGGTTAAATCTTCAATCGCCTTTTGTGTTAAGGCTTTTATTTCGGGATCTGTGTCGGGTGAATCAATATAATATCGGAACACACCCAGTCGAGCGCCCTTCAATCCACCTTTCTTCAAACTGGTAAGATAACTATCTGGTGTTTTTCCTACTGAACCTTCCGTGATGGGGTCCGCCGGGTCGTAACCTGCGATCACATCCAGAATACGAACGGCATCTTCTACGGTCCGTGCCATAGGCCCACCGATATCATTTCTACGATAAAGGGGAATTATCCCGTCTCGGCTTGTCAACCCCATGGTGGAACGAATACCCACCAGCCCATTATGTGATGAGGGTCCCCGTATCGAATTCCCCGTATCTGTTCCCAACCCCACGGTACCAAAATTTGACGCCACTGCCGCCCCGGTCCCCCCACTCGATCCAGCCGGTACCCGCGATAGATCATATGGATTCCTGGTAATCCCAGCTATAGAACTTATGGTCACCATTGGACTGAAAGCCCATTCAGCCATATTAGATTTAGCAAAAACCACGGCACCAGCTTCACGGAGTTTACGAACCTGAAAGGCATCATCCGGCGGAAGCGAACCTTTTAAGGCCAGGGAGCCGCCTGTGGTTTGTAGGTCTTTCGTATCATAGTTGTCTTTAACAATGATTGGAATGCCATGAAGGGGTCGTAATTTACCTGTCTTCTCAAATTCCCTGTCCAGACGATCCGCATCAGCGAGGGCTTCGGGATTGATCAATATAATGCTGTTCAACCGGGATGGCTGATCAAACTTGTTGATTCGCGCAACGTATGCTTCAATCAGTGATCTACAGGTAATGACACCACTTCGAATTGCCTCATGCACCTCAGATATGGTAATCTCATTCACGTTAAACCTCTGTGGGTTCTGGGCATAATTTTGTGTCGGCGTTATTAGTGAAAAGATCACAAGTATCGATGGAATCCAAAACGTACAGGTTAGTTTTTTCATTTGTTCTCCTGATATGCTACGTTTCATAATATGTAATCTGTCCCGATTGAGGGTTCTGGTCGTATTTCAGGCGATACGCCTTCGTATCAAAAAATGTTACCCATATGCGGCTGATCAGGAAAATAGACCGTATCGACGGAATAGGCCAGCGCGACACCAACAATGTACCCGACAAGAATCCCGAGAAAAAGTGGTTGGGCTTTTTTATATAGATGAACACCGCCAAGACGGAGGAGAATGATTTGTATTAACCATGCGATAAAAAAAGTGAAGGTGTTTCCCCTGATGGTTCCCGACGCGCCGATCGCGAATCCAATGGGATTCAAAGGCCACCAGTAAAATAGATATCTGCCTACGGTTAAAATCAAATTAATAATCATACCAGATAAAAGAAATGTGATTTCCACCGCCGTGATTTGTGTGGCGTTTTTCATCCAATTAACAATCAGGTTAAAAAACAAATTACCCGTATTGGTAAGGTTAATGTGTAAATTATCCGCCCCTTGTGAATATCCGGAATAGATCACATACCAGATTGATGAGAGCGTACTTACCAGAAAAGCCAGGGATACCAAAAGAAATAAATGACGTCGATTTGCGCCTAAGTAATCCCGAAACCAAGCCACATGAGACCAACCAACCATGGTGAACGTACGCCAATTTCGCGCAAAAGCATTGGTCAGACCGAGTCCAGTCAAGGTTGACCCTGTCATATTGGCCGATCCGACCACACCAATCGTAAAGGCATGGGCATTGATAGGTAGGTCCAGGTTAATCAATCCTGCCTCTGCTAACACCCGGGCTATGCCAATGTAAAACACAAATAGAAAAAACAAAAACAGAATGGCTATGGGCCAGGTTAATCCAATGGCATGTAACCAGGCCGTCAAATAGATCAACCCAGCAATCAAACCAAAAACAGCTGTGCGATAGGAGAACAGCTCGTCTTCATCATTAAGCTCATTTTTTCGACCTATAGCGTGTTGACAGACCATTTTCAAATGACTTCTGGCCATCCATAGACCAATCAATACAAACATAATCAAGCCACCACTGAACTGAATAGAAACCAATCCTCGGGGTACAATTGTAGATACAGGTGCGACGACCCCCAAACTATTCAAAATCCCGGTCTCAAGTATGCCAACGATCTGAAAGAACCACACACTGAATAAGATTTCTACATTGATAAAAAATGAAAAGCAGAGGGCATAGGGCACCAGGCGAATGACCATAGGTGGATAGGCCGGATCAATAACCAGATTAAACGCCGGGCCTGGAAATGGAATGTGGGGTAAAGCCCCCCAGAAACTGATCACATTCCAGATCATGATACCTAGGCTAATTAGAAAGCCGGTCTGGAATAGCCGGTTGGTTAACAAGGCCGGCCATCGTCCCGATGATTCGTCTTCTGATGCGAGCAGCCGGACGATCACTTCCCCCATGGGAAAACGGAGGCGTTCATGTTCTACCCATTGCTTTCTGAGAATAACAACGATGCAGGCCCCGGAAAACAACAAGGTACACAGTGCCGAGAGCCACCAGAAAAGGGGAATAATCCAATCGCGCCATGGAATAAACGCATCGGAAGCCAGCCCAGCATAGAAATCAGCGACCTGGAATTTATCGTTGGGTAGCACCGTCCATTGTGGGAGATACTCGAAAAATCGTTCTGCCCATTGATTTTCAGTGCTGGCAAAGTAGTTCGGGGCCGTGATCAAACTGATGAGGTAGCGTACCATGCCCCAATCAGGTACCGTGGCAGCGATTAATCCCATCGAGAAGATGGTCAGTAAATCAGCTTTTGTTAATGCGATCTGCGGATAAAAATGGCGGATCAGCAAGTTGGGCGTCAGGACAAAAAATACAAAAGGAATGAGCAGACAAAGGGGCATCTGGGGAAAAGTCAGATAGTTATAATTCATCTGTGCAGATGCATATTGCCCCCAGAAGGCAACGATGGCCGCGAATGCCAATCCCATCAGCGCTGTTTTAAGAGGTATAGGTTTTATCTCTGTAATATCGGCCAATCTTTGCTACTCCCGGATATCACCTACACCACGTTTCAACCAGAACCCCCCATCAACCCGCATCACCTCACCAGTGACATAATCAGCCGCGTCGGAACAGAGAAAGGTGGCTGCTTTTCCCAGATCTTCAATGGTCCCCATTCTACCCCAGGGTAATCGTTTACCACCCTCGCGTATTTCTTCCTCGGTACTGAACTGCCTTTCACCCGGTGTATCGGTCCAACCGGGTTCGATCACATTAACCCTGATACGATGATCCAACATTTCTGTTGCTATGAGCGCTGCCATATGATTTAATCCAGCCTTGGCCGTAGAATACGCGAGTGACCCGGAGAAGGGTAAGAAAGACATTACCGAACTAATGAAGAGAATACATCCCCCCTCATTGCGTGCCACCATTTTCCGGGCAGAGGCCTGGGCTACGTGGAATGCTCCATATAACGTAACATCAATCGTTCGCTGCATGCCTTCAAAGGACATGTCAAGAAATGGTTCGCGTTTGGAGTAATAGGCGTTGGCCACGGTGATATCCAGGGAACCTAGTTGGTCCAGAGTTTCCTGGACCATGTCGTCCACAGCCTGTCGGTCCGAGACATCTGCGCCAATGACCAGAGCTCTTCTACCCAAGTCTCGTATTTCTTTGGCTACGTCTTCCGCATCCTCTCGATGTTGGTAATAGTTGACGGCCACGTCAGCACCCGCTCGGGCCATCTCCAGGGCGATACCTTTACCGATACCACGGGAGGATCCCGTAATAAGGGCTACTTTTCCTGTTAAATCAATCATGTTTATATCCTGATTTTATGATGGGTGATATTTCTGTTTAAAGGCGACCGATATTTCAGGTAGGGGCACCATTTTAATCTTTTCAAAGTCCCATGGCCGTCATATTACGATAGCTGATTTCAACACTATCAAATGGATTACCTGCACAGGTATCCTGTTCTACGACGTACCATAATGCATTTGCCGTCTTACAAGCACTAACAATACGCGGCCAGTTCATATTTCCTTCACCAACTTCAGCCATAACCTGTTCACGGCCGACGATAGCTAAATCCTTGAAATGTATGATCGGGCAACGGTCTTTTACCTTGTCGATCCAAGTGGTTGGATCTCCCCCACCGTATTGAATCCAGTAGGTATCGATCTCAAAACATAGCGATGGATCACTATCCTCAATAAGGATATCCAATCCGATACGATCCCCCACGCGAATTAATTCTGTATGGTGGTTATGATAGCTGAAGGTCATGCCAGCGGCTTTCAGGTTTAATGCCACGACAGAAGCGTCCTCCGCAAATTTGGAAAAGCCACCTTCCATATCCCAATAGGGACGAGGCATGGATCCAATAGCAATATTATCGCACCCCCATAGCCGATGTTCTTCTATCACCCTATCTAAATCATCCTGCAACCGATCAAACCCAACATGGGTCGCACAGACATGAAGCCCCTCGCTGTGGATCATATCACCGAGCACGTTCGGGTCTATTTCACCGAGGGCTGATAGTTGAATATGTTCATAGCCAATGCCCTTCACCTTCTTCAAGGTGCTGGCAATATCTTCGGGCGTTTTTACGTAATCACGGAGGGTGTAAAGCGTAACGCCGATTTTACTGTCGGACATACGTGACTCCTTTGAGGAAATAGATAAACACATAACATTTCGATTGAAGAAAAGAAACAGGCTTGGTTACACCAACTTCCTGCTCAGAATAATTTGATCCGATGTTGTACGCAGGATTAAAATCAGAGGTATACCAATGCCAATTAACGCGATCGCTGCGCCGCGATAGACCAGGCCAAGTCCTACCAATTTGACCAACTGATAGGCCAGGAATGGCCCTAAGGCATTACCCAAATCAGACCAATTGACATACCAACTCATAACTCTGGCTCGTTGTTGCGGGGGCGTAATTTCTCCCATATAAGCATCCATGGCAACGCGGAAGGCGGTTCCAGTTAAAAAAATAATCCCTGCGGCCAATACGCCAAAAAATAAATCGGATTGATAAGAAAAAAAAGTAATTGTAACACACATTATGACGACAGCCAATAGAATAAACTTAATTCGACTGAATCGATCAGAGAGATGGCCAGCGGTCGGTGCCCAGAGCACCTCAATGAGAAATCGACCAGATAATAAAACCCCGGTAAAGCTCGCGACGCCCATCGAAAGATTAAATAGATCGATTTTTTCGCCGAAGTTTTCAAACAACCAGAGGCCTAAAGTGACCACAACAAGCTGACTCCCGGCCATTCCGTTGATGCAGGATAACGCATAGATTATCCACCGTCTACGATCGGTGAGTGTTGAGGTGGTTTTTCCTATTGATGCTTTTATTATTGGGTCAGGAGATAGAACAGGCGCATCATGGATAGGTTCTCTGACGAGGATGATACCCCCAAGAAATATCAAAATGCCAAAGATCCAGACCGTAGATGAGAACCCGATATAATCCACCAGAAAGCTCCCGATCAGGACCGCAGCCAGGGTTCCAATTCGGGTGCAACCAGAAAAAAACCCGAGGTGAAATCCCTGGGTTTTTGAGTTTGAGCTTCCCAATGCACTGAGAAATCCACCGAGACGTAATACCGACCAGCAAGCCCCCCAAAATAACCGGGCAACGAGAAAAACGAGAAAACCGAAAGTAAGACCATAAGCTACTGTGGTAATCGCAGCAAGAAAAACGGCCACCATGAATGGTTTTCTCAACCCATAGCGTTCAACCAGGCGACCTGCAATTGGGTTGGTCAGAAACCTTATAAAACGGTTGGCACTTAACAAGGCACCGACCATCCACAACTCAAGCCCTATTTTATGCCAGATCGTAGGTAGGACCGCATATAATAACGAATCACCCAGCAAGGTGAGGGATACGGCCAATGTGATTACAATTAACTCACGGGGCGGATATTGCATCAATCGTCCCGTTTTGAGAAGGCTTGGGATTGATCCCTCCATTCTGAACCGATGGGACGCAACTGACCCGACCCAGTGACAGGATATTCTTTTCCATCTTTATCCACTTCAACATATCGGTCGAACCAGGCTTCCATGTCCTGCAATAATTGGGATTTTCTTTTCGCATGGTCTGGATCATCTACCAGATTCACGCGCTCGTCAGGATCATGGATCAAATCATATAATTCACAAGGACCATTTTGATAGCGATGCACATATTTCCATTCGTCCGTACGGATCATCCGGGTTCCTCCGTACTCATCAAAGACAACCACATGATCCCGCGATCCCTCCTCCTGTCCTAACCACAGGGGAAGAACATTACGTCCAGGTAGATTACCCTCTTCAGGAACAGGTAGGTCGAGATAGGTTAATAGCGTTGGCATAAAATCATAAGCACTGACCATGGCTGTTTGAACCACACCCTGTGGAATGCGTGCAGGATGGCTCATAATTGCAGGTACCTTAATGGAATTTTCATACATATTCGGTGGATAGGTTCCATTGCCTTTGCCCCAAAACCCATGATGGCCGAGACTAAATCCGTTGTCACTTAAAAATATAATCAGGGTGTTATCCCGTATACCCTGCGCCTCGATCCGATCAAGAAGCCGACCGACATCCATATCCATAGCTGTAACGGCTGCAAAATAGCCTTTCAGGCTTTCACGGTTCCCCATGTTGTTATGGGTAAGCGAGATCGCCCAGGGATGAACGGGTTCCTGCGGGCATGAATCAAAGGGACAATCGTCATAACTATCTACGATATCTTGCGGATGGCCGGTCCAGGGACTATGTGGGGCCGTGTAATTCACACTGAGATAAAAAGGCTGCTCGTCATGGGCGTGTTGATCGATATAGGCCACGGCATCATCCGTGATGACGTGGGTTACATAACCGGGGGCGGTGATTAATTCTCCATTTCGTACCATGGGTGCATCGTTATATGGCCCACCACCAAACTGATGAGCAAACCAATATGTAAAGCCATGCTGGGAAATCTGACTGTCGCCCAGATGCCATTTACCCGTCAACCCGCAATGCCAGCCATGGGCGGCCAGGACATCGGTGTAGGTAAGTTCATTTTTAAGATAGGATGTGGCATCCTGTCCAACATTTCCTTCCCTGATCCAATCATGAACCCCATGCTGGGATGGTATTCTACCCGTCAATAAGGTCGCCCGGCTCGGGGAACAAACCGGTGATGCCACAAAAAAATTCTCAAACCGAATGCCTGATGATGCCAATCTGTCTATGTTGGGCGTTCTGATTTCGGGGTTACCATAACAACCAGCGGCCCATATACCCTGATCGTCCGTAAGAATACAGACGACATTGGGTTGGTCTTTAGCCATTGGGATATTCATTAAATAAGATGGTTTGACGACTCAAGAGCCCTACCTTTCAAGATTGGTAAACCTATATTTTATACCGCCGATTGTCACCCTTATTATGTCTTCCATATAATATTGTGAACTAACAATAAAGAAAATGTGTTGAAAGGGTTGCAATATATAAAACAACTTTCATATATTGCTCCCAACCGAATGTCTTGATCCAATGTGACCACATAGGAGTGTATATCATGATTCATGTCGGCATTGTCGGATATGGTTTTTCAGGCCGATCTTTCCACGCGTATCTTGTTTCGCTCGCCCATGGGCTGAAACTGACAGCCATTGCGACACGTGATCCCGATAGAGGAGCGCAAGCAGCCCAAGAATGGGCCGTTGACACCTATGCGACTTTAACGGAAATGCTACAGGATGACCGAATCCAGCTCATTGTTCTTGCCACACCACACCATATTCATGCCTCACAAGCCATTGAAGCGATGGAGGCTGGAAAACATGTGGTGGTCGACAAAGTTATGTGTATGAATGCGGCTGAAGCCAAAAGGATGATCGCCGTCAGTAAACGAAAAAAAGCCCTCCTCAGTGTTTTCCATAATCGCCGCTGGGATGGCGGCTACCTTACCGTTAAAAAAGCGATTGATAATGGATTATTGGGAGATCCATTTCTTATCGAAACGACCGTACACCGCTATCGCGCCTCACGTGGTTGGCGAGCGGATAAAACTGAGAGTGGCGGCTTGCTTTATGATTGGGGCGCCCATTTGATAGACCAGGCTGTCCAGCTTATCCCTTCCGATCCTATCTCTGTATTTTGTCGGGGACATAAATATATCTGGCCGGGGGATATCGAAGACCATGTGCATTGTATTATCCAATTCAAGAATGGTGTGCAATATACCGTTGAGGTGAGCAATATCGCCCATATCAGCAAACCACACTGGTATGTCCTGGGAACAAAGGGGGCCTTGCTCAAAGAAGGCCTCGATCCACAAGAGCAATGGATGAAAGAAGGTAATATTGATGGGGCCCTGGAAGATCCAGCGCACCGCGCGCAAATTATCACTGAAATAGATGGTCTTCGAACAGAAATGAAGTTAGACACGGTACCCGGACATTGGAAATCATTTTATCAGAATATTGCCGATGTGTTAAATCATGGTGAGGATCTGGCTATTGAACCCGAAAAGGTTCACACCGTGATGAAAATTTTGGATGCGGCCACCGATTCACAAGAAACCGGTGAGGTGGTCACCATTTAGGTTGGCGTGCGTATGGAATATTTCAACATACGCCACCAGAAGAAAGGGCAACCCTTATATGGATAAGCGACGAATGGTCATCTTGACCGAGGGGTATCTTGGTACATTTTCATCTAAAACAGCCAATTCCTTAATTCGGTATAAGGCAGATGAGACGGTAGCAATTCTGGATAGCACCCATGTCGGGGAGTCGTTAGAAACACTTCTAGAAATAGGCCAGGGGATACCGATCGTAGGCTCAATTAAAGAAGCCCTGTCCTATAAACCGACGGCACTGGT